>ENA-OWPA01000447-OWPA01000447.1-bioreactor-metagenome-genome-assembly--contig:-NODE-447-length-56808-cov-4.484832_pt1 | contig 56808 bp, 44 predicted proteins | sample MGYA00238139_ERZ651803 | MGnify/ENA primary metagenome ERZ651803 (study PRJEB26909, sample SAMN07631231) | bioreactor metagenome | isolation source: Switchgrass digestor | place: USA: Dartmouth...
GTATTTACACAGGATGCCGGAAGGACACCGACGGTATAGTGGATACGGAATTTATACTTAGTCACTTCGGAAGGGATGGGAAGACTGCGCGGCAGAAGTACAAGGCGTTTACACAATCCATGAAAGAAACAGGCATAATGAAGGAAGTAGACGACAGCATAGTAAAAGCCTACACTGAAAATGTGTATAGCAGCGAAAAACAGTACATAGTGAGGAACAGAGTTCCAGAGGAATTAATCTATAAGATGGGCCACTTATTAGGAAGGAAAGTATTTGAAGAACTAAGGGCGAAATATAGCAGGGAAGCAAGTAAAATCAGGGCATTCACGACATATGTAATGAGATCGATATGTGGGTATACATATAAAAGTCTATGTGAATATATAGGCAACATGTCGCTGTCCGGGATATCAAGGCTTACCAATGAAGGGTTCAGGCTTACAAAAGAGGACATGCGATACAGAAATATTTTCAATTCTTTAATTCATATGGGCTAGGGACATGCCTTGGCATGTGAAATGGCTTTTACGTAGCCTCAAAAGAAAGAATAGAAGAAAATCACAGAAGTTACAAGTAATTGCATAGCAGTAATATTGAAAGCTTGTAGAAACACTCTTCATATGTCTTGTATAAAGAGCTAGGTTATTTTGCTACTTCTGAATTGACGTGTAATTCATAGGGTCAAAATAAGGAATTAAATAAAATCAAAATTCTTAACAAATCATAATCTTAATCAAAATCGCTAGTTATATCCTGAATTAGTTCGGTGTTTGAGTATTTGCTTTCATAAATTTTATGCTTTGGACGATAAAGATAATGAGTTCCCCCAAATTAGGGAAAATAGCATATTATTCAAAGTTATTACTTTCATATTTAAGCAAATTATAATGTTAAATTTTTAAATTAAAAAAAGGAGCGTCCCCATGAAAATTGAAGGAGATTTAGTGGAGGCAAGGTTTGTAAAACGGTTAAACCGCTTTGTGGCGGTTGTTGAAATTGACGGAGAGCAGCAGTTTACCCATGTTCCCAATACCGGAAGGCTGAGGGAATTGCTGACAGAAGGGGCAACGGTGATGGTAAGGAAATATGATAATCCCAACCGTTCAACCAAGTTTGGTTTGATTCTGGTCAAAAGAGGTGAAATATGGGTATCCATCGATTCGGCCAATGTTCCCAACAGGATAGCGTATGAACTGCTCAAGCAGAAGAAATTTGATAAATTTACCGATTACAATGAAATTCGCCGCGAAGTGACAATAGGCGGCAGCCGCCTGGATTTCGGGCTGTTCTCGGGAAGTTATGAGTACTACATAGAAGTTAAGGGCGTCACTCTGGTAGAGGACAGGCAGGCATATTTCCCTGATGCTCCTACCACAAGGGGAACCAGGCATATTGAAGATTTAATCCATATAAAACAGGAGGGAAACGGAGCCGGAGTAATTTTCATCATTCAAAGGGAAGATGTCGATGTTATGAGACCCAATGACAGAACAGACAGGGATTTTGGGGATGCCTTGAGAAAAGCCCGACAAGCCGGTGTGGACTTGGATGCCTACGCATGCAAAATAGATATTGCAGAAAGAAGGATAGACATTTTGCGTCAAATTCCGGTAATACTATGAACAGATATATGCGGACGACATAATCTTAAAAAAGAATTGTATATTTCCCGAAAAAATGCTATGATAATTACGTTTGGGAATTCTATATAAATACTCACTGGACAAGGAAAGTGAGAGTATTAGTGGAAATGGAGGTACTTGATGACTCTTTCATTAGTCGATTTTTTAAATCAATTTATAACTAATCCGGCATTGATGGTGATAACTACCTTAACTCTAGCCGTTGTTTTTGTAAATGGCTGGACAGATGCCCCCAATGCTATTGCTACCTGTATTTCCACCCGTTCAATGAGTCCACGCATGGCTATCCTAATGGCAGCCTTTTTCAATTTTTTTGGTGTTTTTGTCATGACTGTAATCAATGCGACAGTAGCACAGACAATTTACAAGATGGTGGACTTCGGAGGAGATCCCCACGAAGCTCTCGTAGCTCTATGTGCAGCTCTTTTTGCTATTGTTATTTGGGCTACCGCAGCTTGGTGGTTTGGTATCCCGACCAGCGAAAGTCACGCGCTGATTGCGGGAGTCTCCGGTGCTGCTATTGCCCTCCAGAGGGGTATAGGCGGAATCAATCCCAATGAATGGGTGAAAGTATTATACGGGTTGGTGCTTTCCACAGTAATGGGCTTTGGAATGGGCGTACTCGTGGTAAAAGTGATAGAACTGATTTTCAGAGGCTTTGACAGAAGAAAAACCCGTGTATTTTTTAAGAATGCTCAGATTTTGGGCGGTGCAGGCATGGCATTCATGCACGGCGCTCAGGATGGGCAAAAATTCATGGGAATATTCATGCTGAGCGTATTTTTGGCTCAGGGACAAGCAGAGGCAACGGAATTTACAATCCCAATCTGGCTGATTGTCCTTTGCTCTGTGGTAATGGCTTTGGGAACTTCCATAGGAGGTTACCGAATCATAAAATCAGTAGGAATGGATATGGTAAAGTTAGAGACTTACCAAGGTTTTTCCGCCGATATGGCAGGAGTTATTTCTCTGTTCACAGCATCGGTTTTGGGTTTACCGGTAAGCACAACCCATACCAAGACTACTGCCATCATGGGTGTAGGCGCTGCAAAGCGTGTGTCGTCCGTAAACTGGGGAGTGGTAAAGGAAATGGTGCTCGCCTGGGTGTTGACCTTCCCAGGATGCGGGCTGATAGGTTTTCTGATGGCGTTGTTGTTTATGAGAATATTTTAACCGGTAGGAGTTAAACTTAAAATTCATCTCATAATAATATCATTAGTTAAGAGAGGAAAGGAATTATGGCTCATAAAAAGGATGTAAATTATTTCAATACCTTTGTGGAATTAGCGGGGTATTCCTGCAAGGCTGCAAACTTATTAAATGAAATTATGAACAACTTCCAAGCACAAGATTTGGAAGCCAAAATGAAAGAGATGCATGCTATAGAGCATGATGGAGACTTGGCAAGGCATGCTATGGTGAAAAAGCTGGCCAGGGAATTCATCACTCCTATTGAGAGAGAAGACATAATGGCGATGGCGGATCAAATTGATGATGTTACTGACACCATAGAAGATGTGCTGATGCGTATGTACATGTTTAATATTAAAAGCGTCCGGCAGCATGCGCTAAAGATGACGGAAATTATCGTGAAATGCTGCAACGCGTTGAAGCTTGCATTGGACGAATTTCATAATTTCCGCAAATCTCAGAAACTGCATCAACTGATAGTTGAGATCAATTTCCTTGAGGAAGAAGGGGATAAGCTGTTTACAGAAGCGACAAGGGATCTGTATGTAAGCTGCAAGGACCCTCTGGAAGTAATAGCATGGGATCAGCTGTTCCACTATCTGGAAAGGTGCTGCGACGCGTGTGAGGAAGTTTCCAATGTTATAGAAAGCGTTATTATGAAGAATTCATAAGAAAATTTGACAGTTGAGACTATTATGCAGATAAACCTGTTTTCTGGTTTTGTGCCGGAGTACAGGTTTTTAATGTATAGGTGGCATTTTTATCTTTAAATATTGCTTGTTAATTTTTTATGACAAGGCAGCTGCATGACCTGCTCCACATAATACTTTGGTATGAACATCTAAAAATTGATGTAATTATATAGGTTAGGTGTATCTTTTTTTAAATTGTAAAAATTACTCTTTTGAAATTACTCATCTAAAGAAGCAAAATGTTTTATGAACTAAAATAATTATTTATTAGAATAATAACCAAATCAAAAATAATAATTTCGTTGCTTATATGAGGGCTAAATAAAGCTCTCATGAAATTCATCCCCTTCTACTAGCAATAAAACTATTCTCTTTCAGTTTACTAAAAATATATCGGGGCATAATAAAAAGGCACAAACTAACCAGCAGGCAGTAAAGATTTGCAGGCGCCGCGCCAGCAGCGGAAGGTGACTAATATAAACATAATGCCTGTCAAGTCTTTACGCCCCCTAAAACATGTTTTGGATGAATATCCGCTGATAGCATTCTTTAAGTACATTACTCCTGGAAATTGATATCAGCCGGGGTCATCCTGAATTATATAAAAGTGCAACCAGCAAAAAAAGGAGATGCGGCACATGAAAAATAAGCCCAAACCGGATGACAGAAGGGACAATGTGGACAGGATCCAGTTCAATATCAACAAGACTATTGAGAATATTGAGCTGGCAGAGGATATGATCGCAAAAACCGATGACCAAAAGATGAAGAAAACGCTGGAAGAAAAGAATAAAAGAAGAAGAGATGCCTTAAATGCCATGAGGGCAGAAATAAGGGATGAAGCGCTGGATAAGCGCAAACATAAATAGAATAAAGCGTAAGAAAAGGTTTTGGATCGACGGGCCGGAGGTTTGGTAAAACTGAATTTCCGGCCTTTCTTATTATCCGGAAGCCGGAAAATAATCATAAGATATAAGGAATTGCTCATATTCCACGAATGTATTTTATATGATATAATTTTTATACAAGCAAAGGGCGATGCTTTTTGCTTGGGAACTTCTAAACATTATTCAAGTTTATATAGTGAAGTTTTACAAAGTGGTGTTAAGCTTTACTGCAAAGGTAAGGGTAAAACTGCACTCCGTTTATTTGCCATAAACTGGTCCTGGATTTAAATTAATTCATCTAAATACCAGCTTTTACTATTTAGCTATTTAGGAGATTGAAATGAGCATGATCATTAAATATCTTAAAGAGAAAAGAAGACTGTTTTTTTCATGGCTGTATTCATATCTGCTAATTATACTCATATCATTGCTTATAAGTTCTGTGGCATATATTCAGTCTATAAACGTGATAAAAACAGAAATCGATGAATCGTATCTCGCGATGCTGAAGCAGCTTCGGCAAACTGTGGATGCAAAGCTCAGCGATATTGAAAAAATCAAGACAACAATCATGCTGGACAAAAATATAAACTCACAAAGCGGTAACCCGATATATCATCTCTCTTTGTATTATGGCATTAACACCATTAAAGCCTGTGAGATTGCAAACAGCCATATATCAGACATATTTATCTACTATCCCAACAGGAATATAGTAGCGTCGGGAAATGGCACCTGTGAAGCTGATGAATATTTCAACATATACTATCCCGGCAAGATTAAGGATATGCAGGAATGGAAAAGCTTCTTGAAGGATAAGCATGTCAAGGAGTTCTGTCCCATGTCATCGTTAAATATCGATAAGCCGGATATGGGAGGCATTGTTTTTCTTCAATCTATTACCTATGACACCCGGCAAAAGGATTATGCCGTACTGGGGATAGTCTTGAGCAGCACATTTTTAGAGAATTCGCTGAGCAGCTTCAACGGTATACCGGAGAGCAATTCCATTATAATAAACGGCAGCAATGAGATTGTGGCTGCTTTAAAGAAGGATATCGATTTCGATGTCTCAGACCTTATCGTTGAAAATAATTATGGTATTAAGCCTTTCAAAAGCAACAGCTTGGAGGCTGAACTGGTGTATATCAAATCCGATGTTGTGGATTGGAGGTATATAACCATCATACCTCGCTCGGTATTCTCAGGGAAGGCCAAGGATGTAATCAATATAATACTGTTGTGTACTACAGTATGCATAGCTGGTGGGATTATTGCAGCTTTTATGTTTGCGAGAAAGAATTATAACCCCATCGACAATCTGCTTCAGCTTTTTTCAAAGTCAGGCAAGCTTAAGTTTGATAATAAGCTAAATGAGCTTAAAATAATAGAAGATTCCATGCTTGATATAATAAACGAAAACAGAAGTATTGCATCAACTCTGGAAAAGCAGAAACCGATCCTCAAAAACGACTTTTTAAACAAGCTTGTAAAAGGCTATATTATGAACCGTATATCTCTGGATGATATATGTATGAACTATGGCATTGAGTTCAAAGGTGAAAACTTTGTTCTTATATTGTTTTATCTGGAGGAGCTGGGATGTGTATACTCTCCTGAAGAGGATGACAATGAGGAAAATGCCATAGAGCTGGCCAATTTTATCATTAGCAACATAATGGAGGAGTTGATCAGCAAGGAATATAACAGCTCATTTTTCGAAGTGGATCAGGCTGTGGCATGCCTTGTAAATCCTGCAAAATCAGGTGACAGGTCGGTAGATGTCTTGGATGAAATCAAAAACATTATCATCTCCGGAAAAGAATTTATAATGGACAAGTTCCACATCATTTTTACGGCTTCGGTCAGCAACATCCATCCGCTGGATGAAATACCGAACGCATACAGGGAGTGCCTTGAGGCGGCGGAGTACAAGCTTATCGTAGGAAGCAACAATATAATTCTTTTCAGGGATATTCATGCATATGAAAACAGAAGCTTTTCCAACGCATATCCTATAGAAATACAGCAGCAATTTATTAATTCTATCAGGGCTAACGATTTTATACAGGCAAAGCAGGTCATGGACCAGATTTTTAAACGCAACATTTTAAATTCCAATATTTCGCTGGATATGGCCAGGTGTCTGTTGTTTGCCATTATCAATACCATGGTGAACGCTATTGATGACATTTATACCGAAGTTGACAGCAGCTTCCTTGAAAACCTCAACCCCATGCAGAGGCTGATTCAATGTAAAACCGTGTTTGAAATGCAGAAGCAGATGGAGTTCATACTTGGGGAGATAGAGAGCTACAACCACGCAAAGAAAAAGACAACCTGTTCAAGTAAAATCAAAGATATAAATGCATATATCGAATCCCATTATTTTGACCACAACTTGAGTGTAGCTTCTATTGCATCGGAATTTGACCTAAACCCTGTGTATCTTTCCAGATTCTATAAGGAACATACCGGGGATGGGATTTTGAATACCATTAATAAAATCCGCCTTGAAAAGGCAAAAGTCTTTTTGAAGGATTTTGACCTTAAAATCAAAGACATATCGGAAATGGTAGGCTTCCTGAACAGTACCATCTTTATTCGTACCTTTAAAAAGTATGAAGGCATGACCCCGGGAAAATATCGGGAGTTATTGGATGCTCAGAATAATAGTTAAATTTAGTCGATGCATTAAAAAAGTGATTATTGACTGTTCCAATCATCCGGTTCCAATAATGTGTTAACTGCTGGAAATGCTTTGATACCTAAGGCTGAAAGCAAAAGGTATATTATAGATGATTCTGTTTCAAAGTGATGATTTACAAGTACATTCCACCGTCCATATAATCTTGACTGGGTACCCGAAATCAGAAAAAAAGAATCATCTATATTCTTAAAGGAGGTAGTACAATGAAGCGTCAGTCCAAATATATTTGCTTTATATTAGCACTGTTAATGATCCTTTCTTTTACAGCCTGTGGTAATGATAAAGAAGGAACAGCGGCAGACAAAACCGGTACAACTGCCAGTGACACCACTAATGAAACAACTGCCGGGTCCAGCGAAGATTCCCCTTTTGCTAAATTTAAAGGAGTGAAATTGACTTACTGGCATCCCTTCAGCTCATCTTATATTAAATCATTGGATGAAAACATAGTAATGCAGGAAATGGAAAAGATAACCGGAATCAAGGTAGAATTCATAACACCGCCTGCCGGACAGGAAGATGAGGCGTTTAACCTTATGATAGCCTCCGGTGACTATCCCGACCTGATAAACAGCAGGGCATACAGAGGCGGAGGTATTAAAGCGGTAGAAGACGGTGTGTATTTGAAACTGAATGATCTTATCGCGCAGTATGCTCCGAACTACACAGCGGTTATGGAGATAAATCCTGATATAGCAAGACAGGTAAAGGAAGACGACGGAACCATATGGAGCTTCAAATCAATTCAGATAGCTGAGGAGCCATCCTGGGCAGGTCCCGTTATAAGGAAGGACTATCTTGATAAACTGGGTTTGCAGATGCCTGAGACAATTGAAGAATGGCATACAGTACTGACGGCTTTCAAGGAGAAGGGAAATGTTGAGACACCGATGCTGCTTCCGTTAGGAAGGTTTTATGCCTGCGATGCTTTTGCGGGAACATATGGCGCCTCCACCGGTGAGTTCCTGAATAAGGACGGCACAGTGGTTTACGGACCGATTGAGCCGGGATTTAAGGATTTTCTTGCATTGATGCATCAGTGGTATGAGGAAGGACTTATTGACAAGGATTTTGTTACAAGAGATGATAAGAGCCTTGACGCCCAGATTACTTCAGGAAAGGCTGGGGCATGCGCCGTTACCTTCTATGGAAGCTTCAGCTCCTATGATATGGCAGGAAAGGCCACAGACCCCAATTTCAACCTTGTGCCGGCTCCCTATCCGGTATTGAATAAAGGAGACGATGTTTCGAAAGCTCTGCATATTGGAAATAAGAACTGGTATTCCAAAGGCTGCGACCTGGCCATCAGCACAAAGTGCCAGAATGTCGAAGCGGCAGTTAAGTGGATAGATTACCGTTATTCAGCTGAAGGATTCATGCTTTTCAACTATGGCGTTGAAGGTGTTACATATAATTGGGTGGAAGGCCCGCTGGACCCCAAGTATGGTTCTGCCTTCTTCCATCCTGAGCTTCAGGAAAAGATCAAGACAATGCATCCGGAATATACGGATTTGATGGTAAATAATCCTGACGGAGTCGACACCAATACTGCTGCCGACAAGTATAAAGGACCTTATGTAGCCCAACTGAGGAATCCGTTGTCATTTGCATTGTCCGACGCGGTATATGAAGCTATGGATGTTTGGAGCAAACCCGGCAAGGACTATATACTGCCTCCTCTTTCGGTAACCAGTGAAGAAGCACAGGTGGAAGGTGACTACATGTCGCAAATTACCACTTACAAAGATGAAATGATGATGAAATTCATTATAGGAGCAGAACCTTTAAGCAATTTTGAAAAATATGTGGAACAAATCAAGAAGCTGAATATCGATAAGGTTATTAAAGCCAGACAGGATCAGCTGAACAGATACTTGAACAGATAGGACCGATTAGAGTTCCTGAGAACTAGTAATATGAGGAGGTGAAAATCCTCCTCATATATTAATTTTTTGTGGAAGGATGATCCCTTTTGAAGGATATGACAAAGCCTCGAAAAGGTAATTACATTTTGTTGGATATAAAAAGAAATAAATACATATACATCATGCTGCTGGTAGTTGTAGCATGGTATGTGATCTTTTGCTATGTGCCCATGTATGGAGCGATTATTGCTTTCAAGGATTATTCCATAGGCCGGGGTATTTTTAACAGCCCATGGGTTGGTTTCAAACACTTTGATTCATTCTTTAGTGACATAAACTTCATGCGTGTTGTAAGAAACACTTTCCTGATCAACATATACGATATTTTGTGGGGGTTCCCGGCTCCGATTATTATGGCATTGCTTTTAAATGAAGTCAGAAATCAATATTTCAAAAAGACTATACAGACTTTGTCTTATTTGCCTTACTTTATCTCGATGGTTGTGGTGTGTGGCATTATTGTTGATTTCACTTCCACAAACGGCATTATTAACCAGCTGCTTTCCAATTTCGGCTTTGAAAAGGTAAACCTGCTGAGTAAAAGCGAATTTTTCAGGACAGTATATATCAGCAGTGGAATATGGCAGAATGTGGGTTGGGGTAGTATTATATATTTGGCAGCTCTTACAAATATTAGTCCAGAGCTGTATGAATCAGCTGTAATAGATGGTGCAGGAAGGTGGAAACAGCTGATCCACATTACTTTGCCAGGTATTGCTTCTACTATAATAGTGCTGTTGATACTCAGAATGGGTTCAATAATGAGCGTAGGGTTTGAGAAAATCATACTGCTTTATAATCCGCTCACTTACGAAACCGCCGATGTAATCGCGTCCTATGTGTACAGGAAGGGTTTGTTAAATGCGGATTACAGCTATAGCACGGCAATCGGACTCATGAATTCCGTCATCAACTTCCTTTTTCTCGTGGTATCTAACTGGCTTTCAAGAAGATATACCGAAAGCAGCTTATGGTGAGGGGTGGTTTTTATGGTAACCAGGTATACATTTTCAGAAAGAATATTTAGTATAGTAAATGCAATTTTTTTATCCCTGCTTGCCCTGGTATGTGTATATCCTCTGATGTATGTGGTTTTTGCTTCCTTCAGCGATCCAAGGCTGTTGATGCAGCATGAGGGGCTACTGCTTTTGCCCAAGGGATTCACATTAAAAGGGTATGATCTGGTTTTGAAAAATCCCAATATAAAAGTTGGATTTCTGAATACGGTTTATTATGTTATAGCCGGAACGGCTGTCAGCATGCTTCTGACTTGCTTCGGTGCATATGCTCTGTCCAGGAAGCGAGTTTTCTTTGCAAAATATGTACTGGTTTTTATTACGATAACGATGTTTTTTAGCGGAGGTCTTATCCCTTTTTATTTGACGGTCAAAAACCTGGGATTATTTAATACCCGGTGGGCCATCATTATTCCCAGTGCCATAAGCACATGGAATCTGATTGTTATGCGGACCTCCTTCATGGAGATCCCCGAAAGTTTTGAAGAATCGGCAAAGATAGATGGAGCCAATGATTTCACCATACTGTTCAGAATTATCATACCATTGTCAAAAGCTATAATGGCAGTAATGATTCTTTTCTATTCAGTAGGTATGTGGAATTCCTGGTTTAATGCATCCATATTCTTAAGTGACAGGAGGTATTATCCTATTCAGTTGATCCTCCGGGAGATACTTATTACAAATGACAAGGGGGATATGCTCCAGGTATTGAATGGCATCACAGCCCAGACAGAGGATTTGTATCGCCAGCTGGTGCAGTATACGACCATCGTTATAGCCACTGTGCCGGTTTTATTCATATACCCGTTCCTCCAGAAATATTTTGTGAAGGGAATAATGGTAGGTTCTCTGAAAGGATGATATACTTAAATGTATGTGCAGCTTGAGTTTATGAAAGACACGCGCTTTTAAAGATTGTTGACGATCAAAGGGGGTAACAGGCTATGCCGACGATTATAGATAAAAAAATCCAACAGCATGGTATGGCGCTTGGCGGGATAGGGACCGGCACCGTGGAAATCAATCAGAACGGAACCTTGACAGACTGGCATATTTTTAATCTTGGTAAATGGGCAAGCGCAGATCCAAAGAGGCAAATGCAAAATCTATATGATTATGAAAAGAATGTGATGCCTTTCTATATCAGGACAAAACAGGGGAATGATCTGCCCAAGGTCAGGAAGCTATCCCATGATGTGGATGGCGGGGAATTCCGCTCCATGATGTATTCATGGCACAAGGAGGTTTCAGAAATTCATTATGATCCTTCCTTTCCTGTTTGCAAGCTTAAATATATCGATGACAGCCTGCCTGTCAATATTTGCTCCGAATTTACATCGCCTTTTGTGCCTCTGGATTCAAGAATAAGCGGAACGCCAGGTTTCTTTGCATCTTTTTTTGTGGAAAACATATCTAATCACGACGTGGAGGTCTCACTGCTCGGTAAGCTTAAAAACCCTGTTAACAGAGGATTGATGAACCGCCAGTTGAGAAACATTCTTCAAAAAGACGGTGACCGTATTGTCTTGCATATGAAAAGCGATAGCCTTGAGCCGCATCCGCAAAACGGCAGCATTTGCTTTTCCGTAAGCGGTGAAAATACAAGGACCAGTTTTATTCAAAGCGATTTCTCGCTCTTCTTTGCCAACTATGTTCTGTACACTGATTTTGGAACTACGGAGGAATCTTACCTCTTCGACTTCCGGGATAAGGGAGTGCTGCCCGACCTGGGCGTCGAGACGCTGCCCCAATGGATTTTAAATTTATCCGCTGAAGAAATAGAGCTTCTGGGGGATAGAGAAGTGGACAGTGTAATGGAGCAGCTTCTTAAGATAGCAAGTGTAAACCGTCCCTTCCGGCGTATAACTGAAATTGACGGAGATATATTTTCCTGCCGTAAAGGAAAAATCGCGTTTATACTCTCAGTTATAAAAAAAATGAAGTCATTGGCGATAGATGAGAAAGGGCAGGAAGCATGGGGAGATGCTGCCCTGTGCTCCAGTTTTGTACTGAGTCCCGGGGAGAGGAAGAAGGTGCAGTTCATTGTTTCCTGGTACTTTCCTCATCATATAAGCGATGCCGGCCGCTTTGTAGGGCATATGTACTCCAATTGGTTTAAGGATGCCAGGGAAGTAAATGATTTTATGTATGCTCATTCCCAGGAAATTTTAAGCAAGGTGGGAGCCTTCTCCAGCGTGTTGGGGCATACGGATGTTGATGCTTCTTTTGTAAACAGCTGGAGAAACCAATTAAATACGCTGCTAAAGTGCTCATGGTGGTCCAAAGAGGGTGATTTTGCCCTTTGGGAGGGCTACGGGAGCTGTGGCTTTCATACAACGGACATCACCTATCAGGGTTCCTTTGGAATATTGGCGCTGTTTCCGGATTTACAGCTGAGACAAATGAAGATGGGTGCCAGATTTCAAAGAGAAGACGGAAGGGTTCATCACTTTTTCACCCCCGATTTTTACTCTGTAGATAATGGATTTGACAGGGTGGACATGAATCCGCAGTTTGTCCTGCTGGTGTGCCGCGATTATTTATGGACAGGAAATAAGGATTATCTGAAAAAAATGTGGAGTCATGTGGTAAAGGCCATGGAAAGCATAGAAAAGCTGGACGGAAACAACGATGGACTTCCCGACAGAGAAACCAAAAGGAATACTTATGATGCATGGTCTTTCAGAGGCACTTCTTCATATATATCCAGCTTGTGGCTGGCAGCGGTGCTGGCAGCTTCACGCATGGCCGAAGATTTGGGCGAACAGCATCTAAAGCAAAAATGGCAGGCCATACTGGAAAAAGGCAAGGAAAGCTTTAAAGCAAAGCTATGGAATAATGAATATTTCAGCTTGTGGGTGGATGAGGAAGCAAGGGATGAATGCTGTATGACGGATCAGATTGACGGACAGTGGTATGCACAGCTCCTGGGATTGGGAAATTTCATCCCGGAAGAGCTTCTCCTGGGCGCCTTAAGAGCTGTTATCAAATATAATTACCATCCGGAGACGGGACTTATAAATGCCGCCTATCCGAAGCATACCAAGCCGACCCTGCACACGTACCGAAATGTCCAGGCGGAGAGCAACTGGTCGGGAATTGAGTTCGCTTTTGCTTCAGCCCTGCTGGAGAATGGAATGGTCAAAGAGGCGACGGAAATCACGAGGAACGTTGACCGGAGATATTTCAAAGCGGGAAGGATCTTCAACCATGAAGAATGCGGCAATTACTATTACAGGGCAATGTCAAGCTGGTCCCTCCTGCTATCCATAACGGGGTTCAGGCTTGATGTCCCCAGAGGTATCCTTGAGTTTATTCCGCCGGTGGAAAGCATAACAGGACCGTGGTTTTCACCTTCCGGGTTTGGTTATTATCGGAAGAACCAAAAGGAATTTGTGCTGGTATGCACATATGGCAGCATCAGCTTCAGCAAGCTTATTATCAATATCGAAAAAGATGTCGGCCAGGTATTCGCAGGCGACAGAGCAGTGAGCTTTAAGGTAGAGGAAGAACCAAAATGCACCATAATAGATTTTGGCAAAAAAATTGAGATTACGCCTGACACAGTGCTAAGAATAATATGATGGTTTTCGTAAATTATATTCAGTCCATTGGCATTTTGAGTGCATTATTGGGTTAATGAACGAGACCAGCTTAAGGCATGTGACCAGAGCACAAAGTTCAGAAAAATAATGGTGAAGAAATATTATACAAGAGATGAAGAAATACTATGTAAAAGATGATGAAACGCTATGCAAAAGGTGAAGAAACACTGTGCAAAAGATTAGGAAATGCTATGTTAAAAGGTAAAGAAACACTATACAAAAAATGAGGAAATGCTACGCAAAAGATGAAGAAATAATATACAAAAGATGAGGAAGTGCTATGCAAAAGATGAAGAAACACTGTACAAAAGATAAAGGAAATGCAATGTAGAAGATGAGGGAATGCTGTAAAAGTGAAGATGCTATACAAAAGATGGAACGAAGGCGGCTGTGATGATGGGCACTGGATGCAATGCCGCGGGGTATATGAGAACGCTGTTATGGTTTGGTGCTTCATATCTGTTCATGAAGCTTGCTTTTAAAAAAGAAACCCTTTATTATTGAAGTATCGGTGCCCATAAGCTCATGACTTTAGCCACGGGCAAGGACGCAATAGGGCAGCAGGAACTGTCCGGATTAAATACTGCAGAGATGCCGGTTTGCGAAGTTGATGAAGCGTGGAAAACCTGCGATTTTGATCGTAGGGGTGCACAATAAATTAAGAATAAAAGGATAAATTTAAGGAGGATAACCTGATAATGAACGAGCCGCAAATTAAACGCATGTTGCAAAAGCTTGTCCGCCTGGAACAGACCCTTGAACCTTACATTTTTACTCGCATTGGCGAGGTAGAGGTAAAAAGGTTTGAGACAACAGAGCAATATCATAAGATACCTCAGGATGACAGCCTTTTTGTGGATACAGCAAAGGGGGATACATGGGGAGGAGAAGGAGTTTACTGCTGGTTCAAAGGCAAACTCAGCCTTCCTGATGAGTATCGCGGGCAAAGCATCTACATAATGCCTAAAGTCGGAGGCTATGAGGGAATGCTGTGGGTAAACGGGATTCCCTGCGGAATATTTACCAGCAAATATGCCACTACAGCCATAAGCGGAAACCATTACTGCTGCTTGCTGGTGGATAAGTTTGATCCTGCCAGGGAAATAGATATAGCTCTGGAATTCTATGCGGGACATTATGTTATTGGAACGCAGCCCTTTGAAACAGAGGTTAAACCTGATTTCCGCTATACCTTTGATTCTATTTACACCTGCCTGAAGAACCAGGATGTTCTGGACTTCATCCTGGATCTGCGCGCATTAAACCAAATGGTGGAAAAAATGGACCCTTTGAGTTTCAGGCGTGCTGACATCATAAACTGCCTTATGGAAGTGCATAAAACAGTTTATTATTCCGTTGAGAATGTGGAAGAGGAAGTATGGCGCTCTGCACTGAAAGAAGCAAGGCAGATCATGAAGCCGGTGCTGGAGGCCCAAAATGCGGAATCTGCTCCCTTTGCCGGCATTGTAGGCCATTCCCATATGGATACGGCATGGCTGTGGCATATTCCTGAAACTGTAAAAAAATGCGCGAGAACTTATTCCAATGTTATAAGCCTGATGGATCAGTATCCTGAATACCGCTTCATGCAAAGCTCGGCTTATCATACTGAAATGATACGCCGCAATTATCCTGAGCTGTTTGAAAGGATACGGGAAAAGATTGCAGAAGGCCGTTATGAGCCCAACGGAGCGGTATGGGTTGAATGTGATTGCAATATTACGTCCGGGGAATCCATGATCCGCCAGTTTGTCTGGGGCCAGAAATACACGCAGAAGCACTTCGGGTATACGTCCAATTGCTTCTGGCTGCCCGATACCTTCGGGTATAGTGCCCCATTCCTCAGATCATGAAAGGCTGCCGGGTGGATTATTTCCTCACGACAAAAATATCCTGGAATGATACCAACAGATTTCCCTATGAGACCTTTTACTGGGAAGGAATAGACGGAACAAGGGTATTTGCGCATTTCAACACGACCCATTGCTGGCCTGAACCAAAAGCTCTTATTGAGCAGCTGGAGGGAAGGGGAAGCGGCAATTATCTTCAGAACAAGAATGTATCCAAAAAACGCCTGGTGGCTTATGGCTTCGGTGACGGGGGTGGTGGCCCGGAAGCGAAGATGATAGAGATGGCAAGGCGCGTAAAGGATCTTGACGGATGCCCCAGGGCTGAACATGTGAATGTGGGGCAATTCATGACGGAGCTGGAGAAAGAATGTATAAATCCTCCTGTGTATAAGGGAGAGCTCTATCTGGAGTTGCATCGCGCTACCCTCACCAACCAGCATAGGATAAAACGCAACAACCGCAAGGCTGAGCTGGCTTTGAGGGATCTGGAATTCCTCACGGTGCGCAAAGCTGTAGCAGAGGGTGCTGTTGCGGAAGATGCAAATATCAGGCCGCTTATGGAAACCCTGCTGGTCAACCAGTTCCATGACATCCTGCCGGGCACATGCATAGCGAAAGCTCATGATCAGTGCTACAGCGAAATGGAGGATTTACTGGAAAAAGCCGGTAAGATGATTGATGATACCGTCAGCACGACCCCTGAAGAAAATGCATTGACAGTGGTAAACACATTGGGCTTCGACAGGGATGAGATAATATATATTGACGGTTTCCAGGGAAAAGTGCCTGTTGATAAGAATCTGATCATCCAGCGCGTACAAAATGTCCATGGAAAGGACCAGCTTTGCATTGCAAATCTTCACCTTCCTTCCATGGGAGCAAGAACCATTGAGTTTGAAGAGGGAGAAATGCCGTCTGATAATGGCGGTTCCGCCTTCACCTACGAAGGCGATGTTCTGACCACGCCTTTTGCCAAGGTCACCTTTGCAGCGGACGGAACTATAGAATCCTTCATAGATACCCGCGTAAACCGTGAGCTTAGGGGAAAAGGGCTGCCTCTTAACACCTTTTTGATGGCAGAGGATGTGCCTTCATCATGGGATAACTGGGATATAGATGCGGACTGCCAGATGAAGTTTAAAGCCTGTGCAAAGCTTGTCAAACGGGAAGTGGTATCTGACGGAAAGGTGCAATTCCGCATCCGCAGTACCTATAAGCTTTCAGAAAAATCCACCATAGTACAGGACATGGTGTTTTACTCCACAACCCCAAGGGTCGATTTTGAAACAATTATAGACTGGAAGGACAAGCACCGTTTCCTCAAAGTGGATTTTGATACCACTATCATGACCAACTTTGCAAGGCATGAAATACAATTCGGACACAGCCTGAAACCGACAACACGCAATAACAGCCTTGAGCAGGCTATGTTTGAAGTGCTGAACCATAAGTTCACCGACCTTTCGGAGACACGCTACGGAGTGGCTCTGCTAAATGACTGCAAGTATGGTATTTCGGTGGAAGGATCGGATATGCGGTTGTCTTTGCATAAAGGCGGATGCAGGCCTGATCCCAGAGGGGATGAGGGCGTGCACGAATGTGTATATTCCTTCCTGCCCCATATTGGAGGTTTCAGTGCCGAAAATGTAGTGCTTCCGGCTTACAGCCTTAATTCCAGGCCAATCGTAAAAGCCGGCAGGGCAGATTTTGAATCCTTTGCCAAAGTGAACAGCAGCAATATCATCATCGAAACGGTTAAATGCTGTGAAGAAAACCAGAGAGCCTTTGTCATGAGGTTATATGAATCCGAAGGCACCTTTACACGCACAAAAGTAACTTTGGACAGGGTGCCTGTGTCTGTTGAAATTACAAACATGCTGGAAGAAACATTGGAATCAATGGACGCTGCTCAGACTTTTGAACTGGTTTTCCGGCCGTTTGAGATAAAGACTGTAAAGATTGGTTATTAAAATTGCAAGGGTAGAAGTGGGATCATCAGTGTACAAAAATCTCGAGGCTTGAACAAAAAACCATGAATTTAACAGAAGCGTAAAGGATTTCATGCCAACTGATTTTCCTTCTATGTCATTGTCCAAGTATATCTTAAAGACTTAAGAGTATGCTTTGTAATATTTTATAGGCTCATAAGAATTTTTGACAAGATGCTCTTACAAATGATAAATGAAAAAAACTACCTGTAAAAGACAAATTTAACTAAGATGGGGCCTATAAAATGTCATAAGGGGTTCACGAAACCGGAGTTTCCTGAACCCCTTTATACTATTTACATCCTTCGGATACAATGCGTAGCTGCCTTGATATCATTCCCAAATCCCTGTAACTCATAGTCCGTTTTGCGGCAATCTTTTGCGCAGCGAGCGGCAGGGTCATTTACTCCGGGAGAGGTAATGCTGATAAAAAAGCAGGAATATTTCCTTTGGAGCCTACTATAGACCGATTAACAATTTCCCGATCTATATTTTGAGGAGGCTCCTTCAAGGACTTGACTTTATTCTTATAATGAGTTCTATTTCCCGAAATTAAGGGATAAAAGCTGTTAAATATTTGCATCTGTGTAGAAGCATTGAGTAATATAAAAAATGGAGGATTATGAAACATGTCTTTCAGCCTGAAACCTGATTATGAGCAATCCTTTAAAAGATATGAGGCTTTCTGGGAGAGGGAGGTGATTGATCGTCCGCCGGTGTGCATACTGCTTCCCGTGGAAAAACCCATGGAAGTTCCTAAAAAAGAATATCCAAGTCAGCAGGAACGCTGGCTTGATGTTGATTTCAGGGCAGAAGCAGACGCTATCAGAGTGAGAAATTATGAATATTATGCGGACGCACTGCCAATAGTATGGCCTAACATGGGACCTGGAATTTTCAGCGCCTGGTGTGGATGCGGCTATCATTTCGGGGAAGATACGGCCTGGAGTGAACCCTGTATCCGGGATTGGAGCATAGATGCCCCAAAAGTATCCTTCTCTGAAGAACATCCTCTGTTTAAAGCAACTGTCGAATATACTAAAAGGCTGCTGGAGCTTGGAAAAGGCAATTTCATTGTCGGATTGACGGATTTCCACCCGGGGGGAGACCACCTTGCTGCTTTGAGGGGCGCGGAGAATCTGGCTGTAGACTTGATAGAACATCCTGAAGAGGTGAAAACACAGCTCAAAAACACACAGGATGATTTTTTCCATGTATATGATTTTTTCTACAATATGCTTAAGAGTGCCGGAATGCCGATTACTTCCTGGACACCACTGATTCACGACAAGCGGTTTTATATACCGAGCAACGATTTTTCCTGCATGATAAGCACTGAGATGTTTGAAGAGTTTTTTATTCCGGGAATTATCGAAGAATGCCGATTCTATGACCGGTCCATTTATCACCTGGATGGCCCGGGAGCCATAAGGCATTTGGATTCTATTCTTTCGATCAAGGAGCTGGATGCCGTCCAGTGGGTTCCCACCGCAGGACAGGAAGGTTTTGCCCAATGGGCTCATATCTACACGAAAATTCAGGCTGCAGGCAAATCTGTACAGCTTCACACTATTTCGGTAAAGGAACTGCCCCTGGTATTTGAGACACTGAAACCGGAGGGTATATGGTTTTCCAGCATAACAGGCATCAATGACCGCTATACGGCGGACGAAGTATTAAAACGCATCTCTGCCTGGAAATAGACAGGGTTGTGGAGTTTGGATATAATAAAAAAGATGTAAACACTAGCACAATGAGTTAAGTTAGATGCAAATAAGTTATAAGAGGTGTTTTATGAATATTGTTGCGCCGGGAATATGGAAAATCAAGTTTGGCGAACCGGAAGATTACACACCGGTCAAGATGGTAAAACATGAGGACAGGCTGGAATTATTAAGTCAGCTGCCCCATTCGGACGAAGCTCCGATCGAAACGGATCGGATTCTATATAAATCGACGAAAAGGGGATTTGTGCTTGAGCTTCCTCTGGATGATTGTGAAAAGATATATGGTTTTGGACTGCAGTTGAAATCCTTCAACCAAACGGGAAGGAAAAAACACTTGCGGACAAATGCGGATCCGGTTGCAGACACAGGGGATACCCATGCGCCGGTACCTTTTTATGTATCGACTAAAGGATATGGCGTTCTGGTGGATACGGCCCGTTATGTTTCATTTTATTGCGGAAGCAGCAGGAAGCTAAGAACGGCAAAGACAAGCAAAGATGATGCAAACAAGACCGTTGCGAATAATGTCCGGGATCTGTATGCTGTCCGGGATATGGATACAGCCGGCGTAATGACTATTGAAATCCCACATGCATCGGGAGTAGAGATATATCTTTTTGCCGGCCCCGACATGAGAACCGCAGTACAAAGGTATAACCTTTTTTCCGGAGGCGGATGCCTGCCTCCGCTTTGGGGCCTGGGAAACTGGTACAGGTCATATACCGGAGCGGATGCGGAGGATGTGCTGGCACTCGCTGAAAAAATCAGGGCTGCAGACTTGCCTTGTGATGTGTTTGGCGTAGAGCCAGGCTGGCAGAGTCAAAAATACTCCTGCTCCTATACCTGGCATAAGGAAAATTTCAGCGCGCCGGAGGAATTTATCGGGAAAATGCGGGATATGCATTTCAATATCAATCTTTGGGAACATGTCTTTGTTCATCCGACGTCCCCAATTTATGACGAATTGAAGCAGTATTCAGGGGACTACGAGGTATGGAACGGGCTTGTGCCTGATTTATCCATTCAGGATGCAAAGAAAATATTTGCTGAATACCACAGAAAGGCATTGGTGGAAAAAGGCATTGCAGGATTCAAGCTGGATGAATGCGACAGTTCCGACTATACCGGAGGATGGTCTTTCCCAAATTGCGCCGAATTTCCTTCAGGCCTGGACGGGGAGTTGATGCATAGCCTTCTTGGTATGTTTTATCAGGATACTTTACTCTCCATATACAGGGAGAAGAATATAAGAACATACGGGCAGGTGCGTTCATCCCATGCGTTGGCGGCATCTTTTCCGTATGTATTATACAGTGATCTTTATGATCATAAGGACTTCATCCGCGGCCTTGTAAATTCCGGGTTCAGCGGGATTTTGTGGAATCCCGAGGTCAGGCAGTGCTCTTCGGTAGAGGATCTTGTCCGCCGGATTCAACTGTCCGTATTATCGCCCCAGTCCTGCATTAATGCATGGATGATTCCCAACCCGCCATGGCTTCAATATGATTATGATAAAAATCTAAGGGGAGAGATCCTTGAAAACTATACTGAAGTACAGGATTTATGCCGTAAATTTCTTGAGCTGAGGATGAGCTTGATCCCGTACCTTTATTCCAGCTTCGCCCGATACCGGTTTGAGGGGCTCCCGCCTTTCAGAGCGCTTGTAATGGAATATCCTGAAGATGAAAACACTTACGGTATTGACGACCAATATATGATGGGCGATTCGCTGATGATAGCACCGGTAATTGCTGGGCAAATGGGCAGAGAGGTATACCTACCGGAAGGAGACTGGTATTATTTTTGGTCGGATAAAAAGTTTGAAGGCAGCAAGACTTATAATATCAATGCAGCATTGGATGAGATTCCAATTTTTGTTAAGGCCGGCACGCTGCTGCCATTGGCAAAGCCTGTCCAGTATGTGACTCCGGATACGTCGTTTGAAATAACAGTAAAATGTTATGGGTACAATTGCAGGAATTTTACTTTGTTCGAGGATGATGGGACAACCTTTGATTATGAAAAGGGTATCTATAATGAAGTTAAGTTGAGCTTTAATACGGAAGGCGGATTTGAAGCGGTCAGAACCGGCAATTATCTCGGCATCAAATTTAAGATATCCGGATTTGAAGTGGTTGAATAAAATAATGCCGAGGCTTCCATAAATGTGGGATAACGTTGAACTTAAGGACTGTCCGGCTTTTTAAGGAATGAATCCATCTAATAATAAGTGATTTAAATCCTACAGGGGCAATAATCACTTGATTAATTAGATGGATTCAAACCGGTCTTTAATAGGCAAAGAGGCGGCTAATGCTGTTTTGTGTAAGTCAAGCTGCTACAGCAGTTTTGCATCCCTTACCTTTTCAATTCCATAATGGTAGGTTTCATCCAAAAGGGCTTCAAGGCTTTCAACCTTGCAGTCGCTTGTGATGCCGTTGCCGGCGGTAAGCATTAATCTGCCATCGGGACGGAAATAGGTATCAATCATGAATCTTACTTCTTTCCTTACTTCATCGGGTGTTCCATAAGGTATTGTTTGCTGGACATCAAAGCCTGCCCATATGCATATGTCTTTGCCGTACTTTTCCGCTATTTTCTTTTCATCCATGGTGTATTTCTGGATGGGATGGATAACATCAATGCCTAACTCTATAAGGTCCGGCAGGAAAAGCTCTATATTTCCGCAGGCATGCAGCCAGAAATGCATGCCGAGGGAATGGGCTTTATCGATTATTTCTTTGTAATATGGTTTGAAGAACTCTCTAAAAATAGCAAGAGAAAAGAAGGGGCCTGTCTGGGTGCCTATATCGTCGCTTGTTAATATGCCGTCCAGATTTAATTCCTTTTTTGAGCGCTCCAGCACAACCTTGTAAAAATCGGTAAATCCTCTGAAAAGCCTGTGTACGCTTTCCGGGTCTGTATAAAAGTCCATCAAGGAGTTGGTCATGCCGCGGAGGGACCAGAGCCGTTCAAAATAGAAATACCAGAAGGTCCCAAGCCTGTATTTGCCATTTTCCGCAGGATTGTGAGGAAATAATCCGGGATAATAAGGATTTGGAAAGTTTTCCATTACTCCATCCAGAAGTGACCAGTCGGTAATGGCTGTTTTGGCATCGAGGGCCACATTTTGGTCTTTATATGGGTCTGAAAAATTAACCCATCTGTATTCCGGATCATCTTCCGGGGCATCGAACACTGCCGGCATATTAAAGGGGATGGTCAGAGCATCGTTGGGATATTCGTCCAGCAAAAGAGCTGCTTCCTGTTTTCTTTCACCGAACGTGTCCGCATGCGTCCAAAAATGGTATATCATCGGTATCCTGCTGGCACAGCCCTTTCCTTCAATAACAGATATCATCTGTTCTCTGGTCAATGCTTCATAACTCACAAAATCAACTCCCGATTCAAATTTAAGATTGCATTCTTAAGACATCGTTTGCATAGCTCTATTATATCTTTTTTGTTTAAAACAGATAATAGATGATATTGTTTTTTACTTTACTATATTGCTCAAAATGAATACAATTAAAGTATTGGATTGTTCGAAGGGATGTTGTATTATGAATTTTACAGGTTTAAATACTGTAGAACCTTGCTTGATATCTGTTGCGAATGTCAATGAATTGAACTGCCCTCCGCCTGGAGCAAGCATGGGAAAAAGGACCGTCATGAATTACGAGTTGGACTATATAACCTGGGGTGAAGGATATATTGTTACGGATGGGCAGAAGATTCCTGCCAAAAAGGGGAGCTTGTTTTTTAGAAAACCGGGTATGGTTGTTGAAGGCATTTCCCCCTATCATTGCTATTATGTTGTGTTTAAAATGCACAGGGACGATGCTGGCATGAAGAACGGGCAAAGGATTGAATTCCCAGCAGTCATGAATATTGACAGCCATAACTATATAGAAGACCTTTTTTTCCAATTATATAATGAATATATATGCCAGCGGGATATCGGGGAATTTATTACAAGGACATATCTGATGCAAATATTGCTTTATATGTATAGGCACTGGATGTCGAAGAGCCGTTTTGAAATGCTTGGAAGGTCATTACGCCAGAACCATAGCAAAATTCTGTCGGTAAAAGAATATATAGACAGGAATGTGCATCAAAATTTCAATTTGGATGAACTTGCAGAAATGTCCGGACTAAGCCGGTATTTCTTCTGTAGAACTTTCAAGAAGATACTGGGGGAGTCACCGATTAATTATGTCAATAGGTGCAAAGTTAATAAAGCCAAGAGGCTGCTTGTTGAAACAGAAAAAAGCATCAAGGAAATCCAGTATGAATGCGGTTTCGAAAATGAATCCCATTTCTTCAAGCTTTTTAAAAGATATGTGTTTGTGAGCCCGGCTGTATTCAGACAGCAGAACACGGCATGGAAAACCTGATATAAAACAGGCCTGGTTCCAGCTAATTGAATGAAGGATTGCAGCTCCTTTCTGCATAATCAACGATTCTTATTAGCAGTATCTATACCTAATAATCAGGATTTATCCCTAATAATATAGTTCCGCAGGGTAAATAACCCACATTCATATTTTTTCTTTATGGCAGTCAAATAATAAGCTGTTCATCCAATGAAAGGAGCATGTCGCAACAGGCCGGGCGGTCATGATCCAAAATAAGGTTATAAGCTCATTTCGGATTTTTATGGCATATCACCGTAAAATCATTTTGGAGATACTGTTTTACGATGTTGATTTTGGCGATTTTGTCCGTAGCCTTTTCTATTATTTTCGGCACTTCATCGGGATTAAAATAAAAGTACGGGTCTTCCCTGTCCGGAGAGGCGATATCCAGCAGATTGAAAGCCACCGTCTCCTTTGCAAGACTGACGAACAGCAGTATCGCTTTTGTCAAAAATTCCTTATTGTTACCCAGATTCAGGTTGAAAATCCCTGAGGAATATACGATATCAAAAGAATTTTCCTCAAAGGGGTTGTTTTTGAATATATCCACACACTGAAATTCCGCATCCAGTTTTTTGCTTTTGGCGATATCGATCATGCTCTGGAGCAAGTCGACTCCCGTATATTCGATATTGATGCCCTTTTCTCTGATATATTCGTAAAGATTGCCTGTGCCGCAGCCGACATCCAGCAATCTTTTCCCCTGCAGGTTTACGGAAGATACCAGCGCTTCAAACCTCAAACGCTGAGCCTCTGCACTTTCCCACCCAAGTATGCCATACTCAGGCAAACCTTTTCCCATGTTTGATTCATAATATGTTTTGATTATCTCTATTTTCTCCATGTCCAGCCTATTCCTCACAAAGAATTTATCAAAGGGTGGCATAAATACCACACCAATTCGTCTGCCGATGGCAATCTCATCATTATATCATTATAAAGATTATACTTTTTATTTCTAAAATAATCAACGCAGTTATTTGGGTAAATAAATCCTTTATTGTCGAATAGGCTTCATATGAATTATTTAAAAATCTTCCGTGAACAATTTCCCGATGGTATTTACATTATTGTTTTTACTAAGCTTTTTAACCGCCGGGCCTTCAATTATATCCCCTTCGTACGAAAATCTTGAACCGTGGCAGGGACAGTCCCAGGTTTTTTCAGCTGAGTTCCAGTTGAGTTCACACCCCATATGCGTGCAGGTTGTGTTCACCAGGTGGAGAGTGCCCTGCTCATCCCTGTATGCTCCGGTTCTTTCACCGTCAATCAGTATTGTTTTTGCCTCTCCGGGCTTAATTTCCACATCTTCGGGGGGAGTGGAAAGCTTTCCTTCAATGAGCTTCTCGGCCACATTAAGGTTTTCCACCACGAAATTTTTGGCTGAGGCTGCTATAGTTTTGCGGGAAGGATTATACACATCCTGCCATGGGCTTTCTCCTTTGACGATTAAGTCCCTCAGAATCATTGCGGAAGCCATGCTGTTGGTCATGCCCCATTTGCCAAAACCGGTGGCAATATACAGGTTGGGGGTGTCGGAAGCATAGTGACCTACATAGGGCAATCCGTCAAGGGTCATGCAGTCCTGGGTGGACCAGCGGTAGGGGATGTCTTCCACTGTAAATACATCTTTGGCGAAGCCCAGCAAAGCTTCATAATGCCTTACGGTATCTTTGCTCTGCCCGGTTTTATGGTGCTCTCCTCCCACCAGCACGAGTTCGCCTTCTTCCAAGCTTTGATGCCGGAGAGATCGGGCCGGATCTTCTGCATTTATATACATTCCGCCGGGATATTTTTCTTTTGCCTTGATGGCAAGCACATAAGACCTTTCAGGATAAATCCTTGCAAAATACATTCCATGTTTGTTATAGAAGGGATAATGGGAAGCTATTATAACTTTTTTGGCAACCACCTTATTTCCCTGATCGGTCGTTATGGTATAATTGCTGCCTTCATCCAAAGCCACTGCCCGGCTTTGCTCAAAAATAGCCACTCCGTTTTTATGGATGATGTCCGCCAGGCTCCGTACATACTTCAAAGGGTGGAACTGGGCCTGGTCATGGAAACTCACCGCTGCTTTGACGGGTATGGGCAAAGGTATGCTGTCTTCATAGGATGCTTTTATCCCGAGGCTTGAGGCGGCTTCCGTCTCATCTTCAATCTTTTGCACGTACTCATCCTGCTGGGTGTATATGAATGCCGACTGGGGGATATATTCGCAATCTATCTTGTTATCATCAATGAGCTTTTTTATCTCCCGGATGGCAGTCTCATTGGCGTCGGCGTACTGCTTCGCCAGCTCGTCCCCCAGCTGGTTTTTAATTTTGCTGTAGATGATATCATGCTGGGAAGTAATCTTCGCCGTGGTATGTCCGGTAGTGCCCTGGGCAATGCGGTCGGCTTCGAGAATGGCAACTCTCATGCCTTCTTTTTGCAGAAAATATGCGCAGGTTATGCCCGTTAATCCTCCTCCAACTATCAGGACATCCACGTTTATATCTCTGTCCAGCGCCGGATAATCCTGGCTCTCTGTTGAAGCCATCCAGTAGGACCGGGGCGGTTTGTTCAAAAAGTGCTTTTCCTTTAAGTTCATGCTAGTTCCTCCATGTATATAAAAATGTTATGCGGGGTAAAGGCTTTGCACCGTTTTTATGGTCATAAATCTGGCGGTAGCATAGTCTTTACCGTTTCCATTCATAATATATTCTCTGCTTTTATTATTAAAAATATCCAGGACGGTATTTTAAAAACACAGATGAGGGCATGAAAAAACAGGCACTGCAAAGACAGTACCTGTTTTGTAAGCATTTGCAATATAAATTTTCTAAACTTCCTCAGCTTTCCTTCCTAAAGGGCTTTTTCTTGACAATCCACAAGGCCACTACAGCTATTCCAGCCAGCCCCAGGATTACATACGTTATGTTGGAATAGACATCCATAAATTCCACGATCTTTCCCCAGGATTCTCCAAGGATTGAACCGGCAACCACCAGCACAGTGTTCCAAATCAAAGTTCCCACCAGGGTATAAATCAAAAAAATGCTGAAATTCATTCCGGACATGCCGGCAGGGATGGAGATAAGGCTTCGCATCAGAGGCACCATTCTGCAGATGAAAACAGCCCCATTGCCATGGCGGTTGAACCAGGCGTTGGCTTTTTCTATATCTTCCACCTTAAGCCGGAGGATATAGCCCCACCGTTCAATTATCTTTTCCAGGCGTTTTACATTGACCAATCTTCCTATTCCATAAAGAAGAATTGCTCCTAAGACAGAACCGGCGGTGGCGAATAAGATCACACCGGGAATATTCATGCTTGTGTTTGTAGTCATGAATCCCCCGAAGGTAAGAATTACTTCTGAAGGTATGGGCGGAAAAACATTCTCAATCAAAATCATGAGAAAGGTGCCTATATAACCAAAGCGTTCCATAAAATTTGTAATCCAGTTTTCCATGTCGCATTCCTCACTTATGTATAATTTGCAGATCTAAGCAGCAATCTATAAAAGAGTATACTATATAACGCCAAAGCATGCATAGTATTTTTAATAATTTATGCGTATAATTTGCATAAAACAATTGATTTTATGTTATTTACCGATTTTCTTGATTATTTGGGGTAATTTTTGTATAATCATCCTTATTGAATTATCAATAATTTACGAAGGAATTGGGGGTATTGATATGGGAAAAGCTTTGATTATTGGTGCTGGCGGCGTTGCAAGTGTTGTTGTTCATAAATGCTGCCAGAACCCAGATGTTTTTGAAGAAATCTGTATAGCCAGCAGGACTTTATCGAAGTGCGATGCTTTAAAAGATAAATTGACCGGAAAAACCAGCACTAAAATCCGTACCGCCCAGGTGGATGCTGATAAAACTGATGAGGTTATCAAACTCATTAATGATTTTAAGCCGGATATTGTGATTAATGTCGCCCTTCCTTATCAGGACTTGTCCATAATGGATGCATGCCTTGCCACCGGGGTTGATTACCTTGATACTGCCAATTATGAGCCACCGGATACGGCTAAGTTTGAATACAAGTGGCAGTGGGCATACAAGGAAAAATATGAAAAGGCAGGCATAATGGCATTGCTCGGATGCGGATTTGACCCGGGAGTTACCGGAGTTTTTGTAGCATATGCTCAAAAGCACTATTTCGATGAAATCCATACCATTGATATTGTCGATGCCAATGCCGGAGATCATGGTTATCCCTTTGCAACGAATTTCAACCCTGAAATAAACATCCGTGAAGTGACGGCAAAGGGAAGGTACTATGAGAATGGGGAATGGGTAGAGACAGATCCTCTTTCTGTGAAAAAAGTTTACGATCTTCCTCAGATAGGCCCGAAGAACATTTACCTGATGTATCATGAGGAGCTGGAATCGCTGGCTAAGAATATTAAAGGATTGAAGAGAATAAGGTTCTGGATGACGTTTTCGGACAATTATCTCACCCATCTGAAAGTGCTCCAGAATGTCGGAATGACTTCTATTGAGCCGATAAATTATGAAGGGCATGAGATAATACCCTTGCAGTTCCTGAAGGCCGTGCTTCCGGACCCGGCTACCTTGGGAGCCAGGACAAAGGGAAAGACGAATATAGGCTGCATCATACAGGGAGTAAAGGACGGAAAGCCGAGGACTTATTATGTTTACAATGTATGTGATCATGAAGAATGCTACAGGGAAGTAGGGTCCCAGGCAATTTCCTACACTACGGGAGTTCCAGCCATGATAGGTGCCATGATGATGCTAAAAGGTATCTGGAAGAAGCCCGGAGTTTACAATGTTGAAGAGTTTGATCCGGATCCATTCATGGAAGCGCTGAACAAATACGGACTTCCATGGCATGAAGATTTTTCACCGGCTCTGTTGGATTGAGGTATGATATGAAGATAGATTTTAAAAGCTTACCAACACCTTGCTATATAGTCGATGAAGAATTGCTTAGGAAAAATCTGGAGATATTGAATTCCGTGCAGGAACGCACGGGATGCAAGATTCTGCTTGCAGAAAAGGGATTTTCCATGTTCTCCGTATTTCCGCTGATAGGTAAATACCTGAAAGGTATAACTGCCAGCTCGCTGTTTGAGGCAAGGCTCGGTTATGAGGAGATGGGAAAGGAAGTCCATATCTTTTCACCGGCCTATATCGAGGAGGAATTTGATGAAATCCTGAGATACTGCGACCATATTGTTTTTAATTCCTTCAACCAATGGAACAAGTATAAAGACAGGGTGAAGAATTACAAACAAAAGAAAATAGAATGCGGAATCCGGATAAATCCTGAGTATTCGGAAATTGAAACTCCCATATATAATCCCTGTTATGAAAATTCCAGGCTGGGAGTCACTTTGGCAAATTTCCGGCCTGATGAGCTGGACGGCATCGACGGGCTGCATTTTCATACGATGTGCGAACAGGGATCGGATACCCTCGAGCGTACTATAAAAGTAGTGGATGAGAAGTTCGGAAAATATATTAAAAACATGAAATGGATCAATTTCGGCGGTGGGCATCATATCACCCGTCCGGGTTATGATATCGAAACCCTTGTCCGCTGCATCATGTACTTCAGGGATAAGTACGGGGTGGATGTTTATCTGGAGCCAGGGGAAGCAGTGGCATTGAACACCGGATTCCTCGTGGCAAAGGTTCTTGATATAATGGAGAACGGAATGAAAATTGCCATCCTGGATACTTCAGCGGCATGCCACATGCCCGACGTCCTGGAAATGCCGTACAGACCCAATATTATTGATGCAGGTCAGCCAGGCGAATACCCGTATACTTACAGGCTCGGAGGGCTTACATGCCTTGCCGGGGACGTGATCGGCGACTACTCCTTCAAGGAGCCTTTGAAGCCCGGAGATAGGCTGGTGTTCTGCGATATGGCTCATTACACCATGGTTAAGAATAACACCTTCAATGGCGTTAATCTGCCTTCAATAGTTCTTAACAGCGAAAAGGAAGGGATTAAGGTTATAAGAAGGTTCGGCTATGAGGATTTCAAAAACCGGCTGTCGTAAGATATTGCAATGGGCGCTGTTGCAAGATAATACAATGAGTTGGGAAATCTCCCCCTTATGCAAGGGGGAGATTATTTTTTTGGGAAATTTTTTGTAAAAAAATAGAATGCATGAGCATTTCCTTGTCATGAAGTAGTATAATAAAAAATGACGAGGTGATGAGTTCATGAGTTTGGATAAGCTAAAGCAAGTAATAGATAGTTCGGACAATATAGTGTTCTTCGGAGGAGCAGGGGTATCTACCGAAAGCAATATTCCCGATTTCAGGAGCGCCGATGGGCTTTATAATGAAAAGACCAAAAGCCGGTATCGCCCGGAGGAGATATTGTCCCACAGTTTTTTTGTAAGCCATACCGGGGAGTTTTACGACTTTTACAGGAGCAAGATGATTTATCTGGATGCAAAGCCCAATGATGCCCATATTGCCTTGGCAAAGCTGGAGCAAAGGGGGAAGCTGAAGGCTGTGATCACACAGAACATAGATGGCCTTCATCAGATGGCAGGCAGCAAAGAGGTATTGGAGCTGCACGGTTCTGTCCATAGAAATTACTGCATGTCCTGTGGAAAGTTCTATCCGGTAGAGGCTGTCGTCAGCAGCAAAGGAATTCCCCGGTGCACCGGGTGCAACGGAATAATCAAGCCCGATGTAGTTCTGTATGAAGAATCTCTAAATTCCTATGTGTTGGAAAAAGCGGCAGAATATATTACCAAGGCTGAAGTGCTGATAGTGGGAGGTACGTCCCTCACGGTTTATCCGGCAGCCGGATTGGTGCAGTATTTTAGAGGAAAGCATCTGGTTCTGATAAATAAGTCTCCCACCCCATATGACAGTCAGGCGGATATTCTCATCAAAGACAGGATAGGGGAGACACTTAAAAAAGTGGTTTCGTGAATGCATTAACATAAAAAAATCATTCCTGCTGTCGGGGATACCTGCAGCAGGAATGATTATGATATATATGCTGATATAAAAACTTCATTTCCAACTGACTTCAACAACCTTGCCGCTTTCTCTGGTTTTTTTCAAATCTATAATCCTCTGATTTTCCGAGCCTCTGAATTTTAAAAGCAGGTTTCTTTTATCCAGTTCAAACCTGCCGTCAACCAGTATGTCGCTTTCATCCAGCAAGTCTTTCCAGCCTTTATGGTCTGATGCCTTTGCCACGAGATACTCGTAGGTATAACCGGTATAGGTCATCACATCCAGATGGAGCTTTTTTGCCTCCCGGGCAAGGACAGCTAAGGCCTCCGCCTGCTCAAAAGGCTCGCCCCCGCTTAAGGTTATGCCATCCAGCAGAGGGTTTTTTCTTGCTATTTCCAGGATGTGATCGATTGGCACAAGGGTACCGCCTTCAAAGGAATGGGTCTGGGGATTATGACAGCCCGGACAGTTGTGTTTGCATCCTTGAGCAAAGACCACCATGCGTATTCCCGGACCGTCCACTATTGATTCTTTGATTATTCCTGCGATTCTGATTTGAGTATCCACAAAAATTCCACCTTATACGGGTATGGCAGGCGGAAAGAGCAGGGTAGTCAAAGTATATCGCATGAAATCCGCCTGGTTAACCTTTTTATTTGTGACTAATTATGTAATTTATGAATTGAAATATCTGTTAATATCGCGCTGCCAAGATGAAAATGCTGAATCTATGCAGCTGTATAGCCAATTCAAGAAAATTGTGCTATGGAACACGGATTATGAGATTATGCACCTTTTTAGTGCATTACAGCAACCATCAATTCAATTAGATATTTCATAACCGAATTTATATGGCATGTGTTCCGGAGTATCTGACAGCCATATCCCGGAAGATTTTGCGGGATATGGCTTGAGTTTTGCCGGCTTATTTTGCAATAGCCATATGCTTGACCCTGTCATGCTCCTCAGCTCTTTTTGCGTCATTAAACCTGTCTAGGGTACCCACCAGATAGCCGGTAATGCGTCTTATCCTCTCAAAGGGGATGTCTCCTTCCTCCCTGCCGCAGGATGGACATGTATTGCCTATTATTCCGGTGAAACCGCATACAGGGTCCCGGTCTACGGGGTGGTTTATGGAGCCATAGCCTATGCCTGCTTCCTTCATGGCTCTGATGATTTTCTCAAAAGCCTGCAGGTTTTGAGTCGGGTCTCCGTCCACCTCCACATAGGTGATGTGTCCGGCGTTGGTCAGCTCATGATAGGGAGCTTCAATCCTTATCTTGTCAAAGGCGCTGGTCTCATAATATACCGGCACATGGAAGCCGTTGGTGTAATAATCCCTGTCGGTGACACCTTCAATTGATCCGAACATTTTGCGGTCCATTCTCACAAATCTGCCGGAAAGCCCTTCGGCGGGGGTAGCAATCAGTGTGAAGTTCATGTTGTATTTTTTGCTGGCTTCGTCCATTCGCTTTCGCATATATCCCACTATCTCAAGGCCAAGGTTCTGGGACTCCTCGGATTCGCCGTGATGCTTGCCTGTCAGTGCCTTCAGGCATTCAGCCAGGCCGATAAAGCCGGTGGTGAGGGTTCCGTGCTTTAGTACCTCTCTTACCTCATCCTCCCATCCCAGTTTTTCCGAGTCTATCCATACGCCCTGTCCCATGAGGAAGGGGAAGTTTTTCACCTTTTTGCGGGCTTGTATTTCGTACCTTTCCAGAAGCTGATCGATCACCAGATCTATTTTTTTATCCAGTTCCTCAAAGAAAATATTTATATTCTTGTTGCTTCTTAAGGCAATCCTCGGCAAGTTTATGGAGGTAAAGCTCAAGTTTCCTCTTCCATATATTATTTCGCGGGAAGGATCGTACACATTTCCTATCACCCTGGTTCTGCAGCCCATGTAAGCTATTTCGGTTTCAGGATGTCCCGGCTTGTAGTATTTCAGGTTGAAGGGCGCATCCAGGAAGGAGAAGTTGGGGAACAGCCTTTTGGCGCTGACCCTGCAAGCAAGCTTGAACATGTCATAGTTGGGATCTCCGGGGTTATAATTTATACCTTCCTTTACCTTGAATATGTGCACCGGAAAAATCGGAGTTTCTCCATTGCCAAGACCCGCTTCTGTTGCCAGCAATATATTTTTAATTACCATTCTGCCCTCCGGAGAGGTATCCGTACCGTAGTTGATGGAACTGAAAGGCACCTGGGCTCCTGCTCTGCTGTGCATGGTATTCAGGTTGTGAACAAAGGCTTCCATCGCTTGGTATGTGCTCCTGTCGGTTTCAATATGGGCCTTTTGTACTGCGAAAGTCTGAGCTTTGCGTATGATATCCTCATCCCTTATGGCTTCCATCAGATATTCCCGCTCTAAATTTGCATATTCCTCACTGGGCGACAGGGTCGGGCGCATTCCATGCATGTCAGCAATCTTTTTGGATACATCGTTTACCAGGTCGGACATATCGTCATTTCCGGTCATCAATTCCAGAGCTTTTGAAAGGTTCTGCCTGTAAAGCTTGGAATAGGTTTTGGCAACTCCGGGAGCTATTCCATAGTCAAAATTGGGTATGCTCTGGCCGCCGTGCTGGTCATTCTGGTTGGATTGAATGGCTATGCAGGCAAGTGCCGAATAGCTTTGAACATCATTGGGTTCTCTCAGGTGTCCGTGCCCGGTGCTGAAGCCGTTTTTGAATAGCTTAATTATGTCGATCTGGCAGCAGGTGGTGGTGAGGGTGAGAAAATCCAGGTCGTGGATGTGAATGTCACCATTTTTGTGTGCGGCTGCATGCTCGGGCTTTAGAATGAACATCTCATAAAACTGCTTTGCCCCTTCGGAGCCATATTTGAGCATGGTACCCATGGCCGTGTCGCCGTCTATGTTGGCGTTTTCACGTTTGGTATCGTTATCTTTTGCTTCTTTAAAAGTCAGATCCTCATATACCTTCATAAGGCGGGTGTTCATTTCCCTGACGCGGGTTCTTTCCGCCCTGTAAAGGATGTATTCCTTTGCAGTCCGGGCATGGCCGGATTCTATGAGGATTTTTTCCACTGCATCCTGAATATCTTCAACGGTGGGTATTTTTTTGTCCAAATTCTTTTCTATGTACTCTACTGTTTTTTCGGCCAATTTAAGGGCTGTGTTATAGTCTTTGCCTCCGGTGGCAGTAGCGGCCTTAAATATGGCATTGGCTATCTTCTCAATATTGAAGGGTACTTCTCTTCCGTCGCGTTTTTTAATCATTGTAATCATCAAAATACCTCCCCGGTTCTATTCATTTCGTTAGTGTCCAATTACATTTATCTTATGTTGCTTTACAATACCGCTTCTAAAAGTCATTTCTGGGAATTATCCGTCAGTACCACATTGCTTAATTGGAAACAATGGCTTCACGGCTTTTCTAACTTCACCTTGCGATACTTAAATCAACCTGCTGAGCACCAAGAGCATTATAGATGAATTTTAAGCCGATTTAATATCTTTCGGATGAAGCAAGCCTTCCAGCGATTGTTTTCACATAAATACCACAATAACAAAGCAGACTTAGGATGCCAATTCCCTCAGCACCTATGGCAATTGCTGAAACATTGATGTATAATGATACTGTTGTTAGATAATTTTACCACTATATCTTGTGCATTACTAATTATATTTCACAATATATAGAAAATCAAGCATTTATTTTAGTACATGATCAAAATGAGTCTAAATTACTATACATGACAGGACAAGGACAATTATCGGTTTTATACCGGGCTTTCCATGCGCTAAGGCAGCCTTAAGACTGGATGTAAGGACCGATGGGTTGGTAAAAACCGACGGGTAAAAGTGGGAAATTTCGTATCTCCTAAAGGGCAGTTCGCTTTTGGAGGGACCTTTTAAGGGTGCTTAAATGGATCTTGCGGGATCAGAGCTGTACGGTTATATTCCTTGCTTTTCCAGATTGTTGTTGACATTTGAAATTTATACCTGTATAATCTATGATAAATAATGAACAGGAGTTTACTAATGCAGTATTTGAAGGATGATGTAAAAGAAGCTATAGTCAGATCTGCTTTGATGGAGTTTAAGAGTAAAAGCTATCTTGAGGCATCCATGAGGACGATTGCAAAAAATGCGGGAATTACCGCAGGCAATATATACAGATATTTTCAAAGCAAGGATGACTTGTTTAACTATATAATGGATCCGGTATGGAAGGATGTTACGAGGATCATATTCGATAATTATGAGTATACCGAGGATTTTTTTCCCATAACGGAAATTATCAATTCCATCATGTATATATATAAGAGGTTTAATGCTGAGCTTTTCATACTTCTTAATAACAGCAAGGGCTCAAAATATGAAAATGTCAAGGAAAGGCTTGTAAGCCTGATCTCAAAACGGCTTGAGGACGAAATGGCACCTTTTTTCAAGGCGGACAACAGAGAGGTAAAGGATACATTCATATTTAATATAATTTCTAACGCTGTGGTGGAAAGCATATATTTAATAATGAAGGAGTGTGGTGATGACTATGTAAGAGTTGAAGCTTTGACCAAGCAAATGATAACTGCCTTTGCAAAGGATCTCTATCATAGACTGTAGCTATTATGGATGTGTTCGTAATAGCTTTTGTTTTAAATTCAATAATGAACACATGTTAATTTATGTTCAATAATGCAGATGTCAGATTTGAAAGGATTGAAACGATGAAAAGTTTTGCCCGGTTTATAGTTGAAAAAAGAAAGGGAATCATAGTTGTTTTTGCTTTATTAGCTCTTGCGAGCCTTCTTTGCATTCCGTTGGTCAAAGTAAATTACAGCCTTAGCACCTATCTGCCGGAGGATATGAGCACCAAGAAGGCTATGGATGTCATGAAGGAGGAATTTACCCTGGCCGGCACCGCCCAGGTTATGGTAGAGAATGTGACTATTCCTGAAGCCCAAAAGCTTAAAAGGGAAATCGAAAGCGTTGACGGGGTAAAAAGCGTCGTATGGCTGGATGACGTGGTGGATCTGCACCAGCCCGTGGAGTTTTTTGATAAAAAGACCGTAGAAAACTATTACAAGGATAAGGCGGCACTTTTTCAAATAGAGTTTTGTGAGGACGATTACAGCCTCAAAACCGGAAGTGCCTTGGATAGAATAAAGGAGATAGTAGGCGACAGGGGAGCCATGGCGGGAACCGCTGTAAATACCAAGGTTATGCGTGAAAGCACCTTTAAAGAGGTATTAACCGTTACAGCGCTGGTAGTGCCCATCTTTATCATAATACTGCTGCTCACCTCCCAATCCTGGTTTGAACCGGTCATATATCTATTGGTCATAGGCATATCGGTCCTTATCAATATGGGCACAAATATCATGATTGGAGATATATCCTTTATCACCCAATCCAGCGCCGCTATTCTGCAGTTTGCCCTATCCATGGACTATTCTCTGTTTTTGCTGCACAGGTTCATTGAAGAACGGCAAAAGGGCATGGATGCCAATGAAGCTATGGTATCGGCCATCGTGAGATCCTTTTCCTCCCTGTTGGCCAGCAGCCTTACCACATTGGCAGGTTTTGCGGCTCTGATGTTCATGCGATACAGGATTGGGCTGGATATGGGCCTTGTTCTGGGAAAGGGAATTTTGCTGAGCTTGATAAGCGTGCTGTTTCTCCTTCCCAGTATAACCCTGTGCGCATATAAACTGATAGAACGCACGCGCCATTCATCATTTTTGTTTTCCCTTAAGAAGTTGGGCAAAGGTATAATCAAGGCAAGGGTTGTTTTCCTTATAATCGTTTGCCTGCTGCTTGTTCCGGCCTATCTTGCCCAGAAGTCCAATAAATTCCTTTACGGGGAGACGGCATTAACTTCGGGTGAGGATACTAATGCCGGACGTCAGGCGAAAAAGATAGAAGAGAAGTTCGGAATCAACAATCCGGTGGTATTGCTTGTGCCAAAGGGAAGCATCGCTAATGAAACGGCGCTTTCCGAAGAATTGGCGGGCAAAGGGTACATATCCGGTGTGCAAGGTTTGGTAACTCTGGCCGATCCTTCGATACCGCAGGAGATGTTGCCTACGGAAGTGCTGGAGAACTTCACGTCGGAAAACTACAGCAGGATGATTTTGACTTTGAACATCCCGGTGGAAAGCGAAATAACCTTTGAAGCGGTGGAGGACATCCAGGATACCGTCGCCAAATATTATGGGGAGGACTATTATCTTCTCGGTTCATCCACCAGCGTTTCGGATATCAAGAGGGTTGTGGACAGGGATTTCGCTGTGGTAAACTGGATTTCCATAGCAGCCGTCGCATTGATTATACTATTCACCTTCCGTTCCCTGTCCCTGCCGGTGCTTCTGGTTATGGCAATTGAGGCGGCCATATGGTTAAATATGGCGATACCTTATTTTATGGATTCATCCCTTTCTTTTATCGGCTACATGATTGTGAGCGCGATCCAGTTGGGGGCAACCATTGACTATGCCATACTCCTTACCAATCGGTATGTCGACAATAGGAGAAGCATGGGGAAAAGGGAAGCTGCTGTTAAGGCCCTGTGTGATTCCGGATGGTCGGTAATAACTTCAGCCCTCATTTTATTTGTGGCAGGGATGGGAATGAGCATAGTATCATCCATCAAAGGCGTTGCGGAACTGGGGCTGCTTGTGGGTAGGGGAGCGGCATTGAGCGGAGCCATGGCTTTTGTGGTCATACCTCAGCTTCTGGTGGTTTTTGACAGGCTTATAAGGAAGACTACCGGAAGCGGCAGATATTTTACAAATTCTACTGTAGGAGAATATAACAATCACATATAAAAAATTGTCAGTAACATATTGCCTGAAAATATGTTAATAGCAAATTGCTTCATTGGAAAGCGATGGCTTTATGGCTCCTTCAACTTCCCCAGGCGGCGCTTGAATCAACCTGTTCAGGCTGCAAGAACATGGCGGGTTGATTCAGGCCAATGTGCGCCACTTCGGGTGAAGCAAGCCTTCCGGCATATGCTTTCTATATAATATCAAAATAACTAAGTTGAGCAAAATTAGCGGGAGAGAAAGGAAAATGGTCATGAAAAGAATATGTTTGCGCCCATTATTGCTGGCAGCAGTCATTACTGCTTTTTCCATAATGTGCATCCTTACGGTTCCGGGCTCTAATACATCCGGACCCTTTGCAGCCCAGAAGGAAAGCTCCGGTGAGCCGGTTGAAAAGGCAGAAGCTTTAAAGGACGAAACGGTTTATGGAATTTTAAACCATGACGGAACGGTGGACTCCCTTTATGTGGTCAATCGTTTTAATGTGCTAAAAGGTGGAGTGTATACGGATTTTGGCGATTATGCCGAAATAGAGAACCTTACTGATGGAGAGAAGCCTGAGATTTCAGGAGATGCTATTCAATGGAATCTCAAAAAGTCTTCGGGAGGCTTTTATTATAAAGGTGTTCTCAAGACCAAGGAGCTGCCATGGGATTTTGATATCCGTTATACGCTGGATGGATCGGAGATTTCAGCAGAGGACCTGGCAGGAAAAAAAGGAAAGGTCGGTATTATCATCACCGTAACGCCGGATGAGAAGTCTGAAGCTTATTTCAGGGATAATTATGCCATACAGATGCAGGTGCCTGTCAATCTCAGCAGCAGCACCGTCATTAATGCCGATGGAGCTACCCGAGTTGTTACCGGCAGTACGGAGACTCTTACATATACCGTTTTGCCGGGAACATCCGGAACATATAGCATCACCCTGGAGACGGAATGCTTTGAAATGGACGGCATAAACATCGGGATTTTGGCAGCGGACTATTCCTCCGTTATAGATACCGGAGATATTTCAAAAGGCTTTGCCTCCTTGAGCGACGGCATGGGCGAGATGATAAGCGGAACTTCGAAACTAAAAGACGGAATGGAAAAGCTTGCAGGCGGGATCGGAGAGATGTTGGACGGGCATGAACGCCTGTCTCATAACGGTTCGGCTATTATAAATGGGATGGAAGATTATAAAAACGGGCTGGGGGAATTTAGCTCGTCCCTGGCTTCCCTGGCAGGAGGCTCCAAGGAAATCAAAAGCGGCCTTTCTCAGATAGCTCCAAAAGGCAAAGCTTTGACCGACGGATACAGGCAAATTGAGGAGACCCTGAAGGCAAAGCTTCCAACCCGGGAGGAAAAGGAACAGCTGAAATGGGTGGCTCAATTTGCAGACAGCTCCGATGAAGCTGCAGCGCGGATGGGAAGTATGGCTTTATCCATGCTGGAGCAGATAGAAGGAATCGAACAGCTTTATAATGCCATAAGCACATTAAACAGCGGACTTGATCAATATACATCCGGAGTCTCGGAGATTGCCGACAATTACGGAGATTTCGACAGCGGCATAAGCCGGCTTCCGGAAGCTGCAGAAGAGCTGTCAAAGGGATATTCTTCCCTGCTGGAGGGGAACAAGCAATTTATAGGAGGGCTGTCTTCCTTAAAGTCCGGCATGTCGGTTTTAAATGAGGAGGTAAAGGCAGTGCCGGAGGGTATACAAAAGCTGATTGACGGTCAAAATAGGATTAAGGACGGGGTGGCTGAAGCCGAACAGACCATAAAGGAAATATCCGGAGGAGCATCAAAGGAAAAAAACTTGGTTTCCTTTGTTTCACCCCGGAAGGCTTCTGTCAATTCGGTGCAATTCCTGCTGAGGACTCCCGGAATCGCAGCACCTGAAGAAAAATCCCCGGTACAGGACAGCCCGGCTGTAGAAACTGGTTTTTTCGAAAAGCTGACGGCGTTATTCAGAAAAAGATAGCCCTGTAAAGGTCTGGTTTGATAGAATCACCAATATTAAAGGAAAACCCTTACCAGCACAAAAATGCAGGAAAGGGAATTTGGAGCCTGATGGCAAGGCACAAACATTTATATTCATAATAAAAGAAATTATGCTAAAAAATTACAAAAATGTATTGACTTCGAACGTGCGTTCTGATAGAATGATATTAATCATTAGAGTTAGGGACAATCCCGGTGCATACAGGAGGATTTTATGGCAGACATCAAGTTCGATATTGTGAAAAGCTTCGGAGTTATAAGTGAAGGGAAGGACGGATGGAAGAAGGAAGTAAATCTGGTCAGTTGGAATGGCCGGAAACCTAAGCTGGATATCCGTGAATGGGATGAAAACCATGAAAAGATGAGTAAGGGAATCACCCTTACGGCAAGTGAAGTGGCAGAGCTTAAGAAAATCCTTGCCGGTCTGGATGAAGACAGTTTTGAAGAGTAAACGGGGATAAGGGCAATAACCTCTTTATATTTATCCTTTAAGAGCCTTGAGACAATTAGTTCAAGGCTTTTTCTTTTACAGGAGTTCTTTTATAAGAATTATTTATGATACAATAAGCGTATGAATTACCAGGGAATATCTAGAAGGGAGTGATATTATGGATAACGAAAGGTTGTTGGAAATAAAATACCGGGTAGCAGCACTGCCGACATTGGAGAAGCGTTTGGAGGAGATTGGCCGGCGCATTTATGATGCTGAAGCTGAAGTTCGTTCATTATTGCGTAAATATGAAGCGGAATCCATGGATGTGGAAGAGTTGAAAAAGAAATCCCTTTCGGCAACTCTAATGAAGCTGATAGGGATATACGAAGGAAGGCTCAACAAGGAAACCCAGGAAGTGCTGAAAGCAAAAGTGGAATATGATAAAGCCTGCCAAAGAGTCAGTGAGCTGAAAAACGAGCGGGACGATTTGGCCAGGAGGATTTCGGAGCTGCGCCGGGAAAAGCGGTCTTATGAGGATGAGATAAGAAAGCGTGAGGAGGCCATAAAGAACAATGTCAACGCCGAAATCTATGCTGAATATCAGCAGCTGGAAAAAGAAAGAGAAGCCCTGATGAAGCAGATGGTGGAAACGGAAGAAGCCCTTAAGGCCGCAGCCAGGGTAAAAAGTACAATAAACAGCGCGATGAAACATCTGGATAGTGCTGAAGGCTGGGCTACATATGATGTATGGTTTAAAGGAGGCATAATCAGCCATATGGCCAAATATGGACATATTGATGATGCCGAAGCGGATTTCCACAGGCTGCATTCGCAGATGAAGGATTTGCAGAAGGAGCTTTCGGACGTAAGCTTGTATATAGATCCGGAAATAGGAAAAATTGATTCGGCCACAAGGGCGGTCGACTTCTGGTTTGACAATATTTTTACCGATTTGAACGTCCGAAACAGGATTCGTGACGATATGGAACAGCTAAGGAGTTTGTCCGGCAAAATTCAAAGCATAATAAGCCGTCTTGAGAAAAACAAAACCGATATAAAAAATCGGCTGACGGTTGTTGAGCAAAGAAAAAACGAACTGATCATTTCAAGCTGAAACATGCAGGGGAGTATGCCAAGAGCAATATCTCCCCTGATGATTTTCATAGTTTCGATGTCTGCCTTCCATGAAAATTAATAATATGTCACCAACATTAACATGCCGCGGAAAAAGCTTTTTAAGCTTTGATCTCAAAAATTCATCCTTTCATAGCTAAAAAACCAGTCATATAGATAAATTGAGGAAAGCACCCCTTTTTGCAGGTTTCACGTCGTAAACTCAACTAAACTCATTTAAATCAGCTTACAGCATTTGATTTAAATGGGTGCCGATGGTATCATAGGCATGAGCAAAGAAAACCTGTTAATTATGGGCGATTTACGCACATTTTCAGGCTTTTTTTATGAAGAGAAAATAAGAGCTCTTCCTTAGTTTGGATTTCTTTGATTTTTTTTAATAAGCTTAAAATTAAAGATTAGATATAATCTGATAATTCTATATTTGTGTTGATACAACATTGCTAATTGGAAAACTTTGCTGTTAAGGCTTCTTTAACTTTCCCTGGCTACACAAAATTCACCTGCTGAAGCACCAAAATAGCACAGGTATATTTACGCCCCAATATACCGCCCTTAAGGTGAAGCAAGCCTTCCGGCAATTGTTTTCCATGCAATACCACATCAGTAAAGTAGAATTAACTGGAAAAATGAATCAGCATATTTCATGATGAAGGAATTTCCAGGATTGTTTTTGCTGTTTGATATAAAGGCGTTATCATATTATTCCGGGAGGATTTTTGCTTATGAAGCTCAGTAGTGTAAAACTGCGTCAGGAAGTGTTCCAATCTGATGCATATAAAATTATTGACTGGATGGAGGATGAGGAAGTAACGAAGTACCTGAATGAAAGGCAAAACGTTGGAAAAAGCATCCGACAGGTCATATACCGGCTGAATATGCCTATTCTTACCCATGTGTTCAACCAGAACGGAAGTTTTTTTATGATAACTACAAACCAGGAAGAGTCCATTGGATTTTTAAGGCTTGTTCCCAAGGAAAGAGGAGCGGAAATAGTGGTGGTTATTGGTGAAAAGGAGATATGGGGCAAGGGCTTAGGGCCTAATGCCATCATTGAAGGGCTGAAGCACGCATTTTTTGAGTGGAGGGTCAATGAGGTTATTGCCAAGATAAGATATGATAATGTGCGCTCCATAAAAGCATTTGAAAAAGTAGGTTTCACAAGGGACAGGGAACTTGCCCGGGAGATCCAGTACTCCATCTGCATGAAAAGATTCCTGGAGATGGTAGCATAATAGGACCATTGATTCGGATTAGAAGGAATCCGGATAACCGGAACGTCGGCTTTTGTGCCTTACTATACTTATAATTCAAGCGTAGGACCTGATGATATTTAACACAAAGGGCATCATTAACATAATATAATAACAGATTATTTTAGAAAGAGTGATGATGCCATGAAGAGTTTACCTTTGTCTGTAATAGCGGAAAAAACCGGAGGGAAAATAATACAGGGAACCGGTGACCTGGTTGTCAATGATGTGGTGACCAGAATCAGAAAAATAAGACAGGGCTATCTGCTTTTTGACTTATACCGAGATAAGGATGAAAGCTTCCTGACAGGCTTAAAAAACGGCACTTTTGGCATAATAACCGATGTCCCGGAGAACTTTTCATCCCTGGGTAAAAATGTCGCAGTAGTAAAAGTGGCGAATATAGACGATGCCTATTGGAAATTCGTTGAGTTTTACCGTAGCCTTTTTGACATCCCGGTTATAGGGGTTACCGGCACATGTGGTAAAACGACCACAAAAGAAATGATCAAACATATCCTTTCGGGCAAATATAGAGTTAATGCCACTTATAAAAGCTACAACGCATCGTTTCGCAATTTCGGATATCTTCTGGATATAAATGATAATACGCAAATGGTAGTCATGGAAATGGGCGTTGCTTATCCCGGAGATTTATTATATACATGCCGGTATTTCAAACCCCAGGTAGGAGTCATTACCAATATCGGAGTGGATCACCTTCAGGCCTTTGGAACATTGGATGCCTATATAAAGGCAAAAGCGGAATTTATAGAAGGTCTTGGCTATGAAGGCACCCTCGTATTAAATGCCGATGATGAAAATATCAAAAAAATCGATCTGAGCAAATATAAAGGCGATGTGGTTTATTTTGGCTTTAGCGACAGGTCCCATTTCAAAGCTTCCAACTTAAGACATGTCGGGCATGGTACGGAATTCACGCTGGAGCACGAAAGCAGGAGGTATAATATTTATATTCCCCTGTATGCCGACTTCAATGTGTACAACGCCATTGCAGCCATCGCAGCCGCCCATGCGGTGGGATATGATGTGCAGGAAGCCGGAGATAGGCTTGCTTCATATAAAAATGTGGAGAAGCATTTTGAAATAAAAGAAGGCATAAATGGAAGCACCGTGATAGATGACACCTGGTCTACCAATCCAACTTCTACAGAAGCAGCTTTAAAGCTTCTTAAGGACTTTTCCAACGGTAGGAAGACCATAGCTGTTCTGGGAAAGATGTCCCTCCTGGGAAAAAGCAGCAGCGAATACCATCGAAAAATAGGCGAGAAAATTGCCGATATGGGTATTGACAGGCTGATTGTGATCGGTGAAGGGGCCGGAGAGCTGGGCAAAGGTGCTTTGCGAAAAGGCATGAAAGAGGACCATGTGCATTTTTGCAAGGATTCCGGTGAAGCCTATAGAGTTCTTAAGGACAGCCTGGATGGGAATACCGTGGTGCTCGTCAAAACATCCATGTTGTCTTCTTTTGATGATTTGGTGGACAAAATAGTGATAGAAAAATAATTAAGATATTTATGTAAAACCTGGCGGATAAGATGCCAGGTTCTTTTTTATGTGCCAGTTTTATGTGGCACAAACTCTTATACTTCAAAGTGCAACAAATAATGTGAATAACATCTTTCTTTTCGTGTTAACGGATTAAAATTATGTAAACATATTATGCACAGTATGGGACTATAACTAATAAGATGTATAAAGGAAATATAAAGCTAAACCTTGCATATGTCTATATGCCTAAGGAAGCTTGATCATTGCCGTTCCGTCGGTGACCGGCCGGGACATAAAAATCAACCGGTGCTGCTTCTGATGGAACATGCTGTGTTTTGTTGTAAAAATAAAAGATTTACCTTTAGAAATATATTTGCAACAGGAGGCGCATTCCTTTGTTTGAGATCTCATCAGGCAATATTCAGATAGGCAACTGGATCTTTAATGAAATCCATCTGAAAGATAAAGACATGTATTCTGAATATATAAAAGTCACCGAATATCCGGCAAATCTATGGTCATCCAATTTTGACTATCTGTGGGCGTCAGGCCAGTCCAGCAGGAAAAAAATCCTCTGGAAGGAGATAGACGGAATGCTGGTCACTTTTGCTTATACCAATAAAAACAAGCTTTATCTGATGTGCCTGCCTTTTGGAAAAGGCGGCCCGGATAAGGTGGTGGAGGTGTTGAAAAAATGCCTCGGGTTCTGCTACAAAATTGATGATTACGACGCTTCAGAATCCGTTGTGAGATTAATTAACAGTATGCAGCTGGATTTTCTGAAAAAAACACCGGAATTTGAAAAGCACTTTATAAGAGTGCCTATGGTAGGATTGGAGAAGCATTTTTCGGTTCCGATGCTTGTCTCTCTGAAAGGTAAGGATTTCAGAAGGGTAAGGGAAAAGGTGAACAGGTTTTGCAATTATTATCCCGATGCATCCATAAGAAAATACACCAAGGATGATTTTGATCAGGTGATGCAGCTGGGGGAACACTGGAGCGATACGTCCGGTAAAAAATACACCACCATTTTTGATAAGGTTTACTTCCGCGAAATAGTCAAACACAGCGATGAGCTCAACCACATCATCCTGGTGGTGGAGGAGAAGGGCAAGATCATCGGGATGGTTTCGGGGGGTGAACTGCCTACCGGTCAGTCGTGGGGATGCCTGACTAAGTTTATGAAGAATTATGACGGGTTGTCAGAATTTATGATAGTGAAATTTGCCCAAGAGCTTAATAAGATTAACCCGAAAATTGAATACATGAATACCGGGAGCGACTTGGGACCGGGAGGACTCCGCGCCTATAAGGACAAATTCAGGCCGGTGCTGAGTTTGAAAAGGTACAGGCTTAAACTGAGGTAGTTTATGACGGAAGCAGACAGGCGTTTTAACCTTAAGAAAGAATTTCTAAACCTTGTATCATCTTATGTTAACGCTGCATACCTTATAATGAATATCAATATTAAACACGGAGGTTTTATTATGCAATCTTATGAGCCGCAATTTTCTATTCCCATAATCGACACGGAGCAAGCGCTGGCAGATATCATGGAATCCATAGCAATGAAGGACGCCGCCCTTTCCAGAATTCTTAACGCCGAAGGAGAGATGCTGCAGAAGGCTACGAGGATATCCGGAAATACCGATGCGTTCATAAATGTAAATGAATCGGTGAACAGTGTTATGAGGAACGTAACAAGACTACAGATGCTGCTCCAGTTCGAGCTGGAAAATGTAGAAGCACTGCTTCGGGCAGTAGAAGATATGGATGAACTGGAAGAGTGATCGAAATATAATGGCGAAGCGGGGATGAATTTATATGGTGGGGATATTATGCAATGCTAAAAAGGAAAGGGCTTATACCAAACGCCTGTATGCTCTTTTTAAGCCTCTGATAAAGGGCAAGGGCATATCGATAATGGTAATGAGCCTGGGAAACATCAGTATTCCTGAAAGAACAGCGGTGGGAAGCATTATCACGGAGGATAAAATTACGCCTGTGAAAACCGCACTGCCTTCTCTCATTTTTAATTTTGCCAGACAGCGCACCAGATCTGATATAAAAAAGATGAGAAGCCTGATGGAGGTTGAAGGCATCCGCATAGTTAACGGGGTAAATCAATATAATCAATGGTCCATAATGGAGATGCTGATTTCCAGCCGTAAAACCAGAAAATATGTTCTTCCTTATATCCATTATGATAAGGAAGACCTTTACTTTGATTTCACAAAAGTCGGAAATTTCCTGGTAAAGCCTGAAAAGGGAGCAAGTCCGGGCAGGATTATTTACGGCAGACAGTCGGATGTCGGTTTTGATCTGTTTGGAGAACATGGCAGCATGCGCTGTCACAGGTTTGACATTCAGAGCGTAATTCATCCGGCCATGCGGGGTAAGAGATGGCTTCTTTTGAAGACTCCCGATCTGGTTGCTTATAGGAACAGGCTTTTTATAATAAGGGCCTGCCTGTTCAGAACATATGACGGAGAATGGAAGGTCCTGCAAAGGACGATAATTCCCCATGGTGAAAGAGTTTATGACAAGCTTGGAAGAAAGATAGATGCATATGCCAAAAGGATAATCAAATGCATAGAATGTTATATTCCTGACCTGGGAATAGGATATGTTGATTTTGTGCTGGACAGACACGGAATTTCGTACTTCTTGAGTTTTGGCGGATGGGACAGCAAATTGCTGAGCAAAAAGCAGAACAGGAAAGTACGCATTGCTCTGTGCAGGAATATACTGGAATATGCTGAGATGTTTACTTCAGGACAACTGGACATTTAACAGCGGTCAAAATGCAAAGGAGTGGGGTTATGTGGGCTAAAATAGAGGTTGTACCTTCGGATCGCGAGATTATTTACTTACCTGAATCATTATCAACGGAAGCGGACAGCAGCCGGTCAATAGAGGTTAAATTCGGTGGAAAGACTGCCACAGCAAAAATTCTATATACCGATGATTTGAAATTGGAGAAAGGCTCTTTTGAGAATCCCGGGAAAATCAGGCTGTCAAACAAACTGAAGGATAAGCTGCTGATCCCGGAATCATTGGTTTATCGGATTGTTATCACCGATACCTGCATATCGATAGGACCTGTTATAGGTCTTTTACTGGGGGTCCATACCCACCGGTACAATCCAAGGCATATGAAAAAATATTCCGACCGTCTTGGAATATACAACAAAGTCGGCGGATTAATTTATGCCTTTTCGCCTAAATCGGTCAACTGGAATAGGAATTCAGCTTACGGCCTTTATTATAATATCGCCACGGCATCATGGGAGTATGGCTGCTTTCCTCTTCCAGACGTGATTTACAGGAGGGATTTTCACTCCAGTCCAAAACATATAGATAAATTGATGGATTTTACCGGAGGTAGGCTGTTTAATTCCTACCGCTTTTCCAAGTATCAGATGTATGAGGCTGTAAAACAAAACAATGAGCTGAGCAAATATCTTCCGCCAACAGATCTGTCTCTTAATTTTGAACAGGTGAAAAAATTTATTGACAGCCATTCCAAGGTGATTTTGAAACCGATAGATTTGTCCAGGGGTAGGGGTATTTGCATTATTGAAAAGATTGACGATGCATACAAAGTTACCGATTACCGATATAAAAATCCTGTGGTTTCCGTGCTCCATGATAATGAATCGTTGAGGGAATTTTTTGCCAACAATCCGAACCTGTTCAACAGGTATCTGATCCAGAAGTACTTATCTCTGGCGAGGATAGGCAATTCCCTTTTTGACATCAGGGTCGTGATGCAAAAAAGACCTGATCATACATGGGGATGCACGGGCATTGAGTGCAGAGTCTCCAATAGCAACAGCCATCTTACCAACATATCCAGGGGAGGTTATGCATTAACCTTGGAAGAGGCGTTGTACAGGGCATTTGCTGAAGATTGTGAACTCCTTTCACAGGAAATAAACGAGTTCTGTCAAAAATTCTGTTCATATATGGATAAAATGGGAGAGCATTTTGCAGAGTTTGGCATGGATATCGCGGTGGATACGGAAAAAAATATATGGCTGATTGAAGCCAATGTATTTCCCAGTTTTAAAGGGTTCAAAATAATGGACCGGCAGACTTACCTATCCATACGCTATACTCCGCTTTTGTACGCTCTTTCCCTTACAGAATTCGGCGACGGACTTTAAGCAGGGGTGTGAGAAATGAGTAATGTATTTACAGTAAAAGCATGTGAAGATAAAAATGCAAAACTGGTTATACATCCGGAAACGGCAGAGCAAATAGGGCTTGGTAGGAAGAAGTTTGCCTATGCATGCTTTGGCAGCCATAAATATTATACAGATATCAAAATGAGCAGTGAGGTGTCCGAAGATAGCATCCTGCTCTCGCATAAACTAATGGAGGAGCTGCGCATTCCTGATTATCCAGTATATGAGGTGCGCGTCAACGGAAATGAGATAAACATAGGCCCATATATCGGGCTTCTGGCCAGCGCAAAGAATTCCAACCTGACGGAAGGGCGCCTGAATAAGATGATGACCTATGTCAGGGAATATTCCAGGGTGCATGGAGCCATTGTGGTCTTTGCCCTGGACCGCGTAGACACAGCAAACCGGCTGGTGGAGGGATATTGCTTCAACCCGGTCAAAGACTGCTGGCAGAGGGGAGTATTTCCATACCCTTCCGCAATTTACCGCAGCATTGGACTCAGCGAAAAATGGAAAAATCACTTTTTGTCGGTCATAGGAGATAAAATGTTCAACAGCAGGTATTTCAGCAAGTGGGAGATGTATCAATGGTTTTCCGGGGATATGGGTAGATATGAAAGCCATATAAACATCCCATATACTCAGCTATACCAATCCTACCAGGATGTACTGGATTTGACTGAAAAATTCGGGAAGATATATGTAAAGCCGGTTTCAGGGCTCCAGGGAAGAGGAGTTGTCCGGATAAGCAGGGAAGACGGAGCAATGGTTTTCCAGTACCGCGAGCAGGGGGAAAATTACAGAATTGAGCTGAAGGATCCGGATGAAATAATCGATTTCATAACCAAGCGTTTTTATCAGGGAAGATATCTTATTCAGCAGGGGATAGACCTATTGAGATACAGAGGCCGGATAATTGATTTCAGGTGTGTTGTGCAAAAGGATCAATCCGGGAAATGGGTATGCAAAGCTATTATCGGACGGTGTGGAGACAGGGAAAGTGTTGTAAGCAATATTTCCAGCGGAGGAACAGCGTTTCCTGCGGTGGAGATTCTAAAAAGGGCCATGTCTTCGTCCGAAGATGAAGTCCTGTCCATGGAGGAAAAAATCCGGGATTTTGCAGTACGAACCTGCAACACACTGGATGAGTATGGAATAAACTGCGGAGATCTCGGAGTGGATGTGGGCATAGACAGCCAGGGTAACCTATGGCTTATAGAAATCAATAACCGGGACCCGGATCCAACTATAGCGCTAAATATCAATGACTGGAAGCTGTATTATTCTCTGAAAGCCGGGAGACTGTACTATGCCAAGCTGCTGGCGGGGTTTGGCAGCCTTGAATAAGCAGTGCAAAATAAGGGACACACCACGTTGAAAAATAGCAGATGAGTAGTGTGTCCCGTATTATAGGCATTGATCGCCCGAAGGATTTTTACTATGTAGTCCCATGGCATTTTCAAGCTTAAAATGAAGGAGGATCTCATCTTTGATTATATTCCTCATCTTCTCTTCTACACTTCGGTTTATATCCACAAGATCCTTTACCGAAAAGGCTGCTTTTTTATCCTTCATTTTCCTCAGCATCGATCTTATCTGCTCTACCTCCGCATGCAGGGCATTGGCAAGATCAAGCTCATCACAGGCAATGGAGTTTAAAAGCGATATCATTGAATCATCACTGCCGATACAAATAGAGGCTCCCGCATCATCCTGGCCGTCATAAGAAAGCATTTTGATTACTCCCTTACTTTTTCAATGCTAATAATTAGTTTATGCTTTATTTATCATAACGTTACTATGGTAAAATCCGGCCCGTCAAGCTTGATTTTTCCGCTGTCATGGTTGAAAGCGGGGTTTTTGCCTGCCTTTACTGAAACATGTAAGCTATCGGCAGTAAACTCGCTGCCGGAATAAAAAATTGTTATTGTAAAGCTGCCACTGTCACATACGTCCGGTTTACAACGTTCTCTATGCAAAATAGTTCCCATTCCTTGTATCACAAGCTTTCCGGAATTGCTTTCTGCAATCCGCTCCACTTTGAGGCTGCCGGGAAGAACCGAATGGATCTGCATGACAGTATCTTTATGTACGCTGTAGTAAAGGATATTATCCTTTTTGTCCGAATTTTCAGCCCTTACGCAGGCTTGTATAATGGCAATGCCCCTGTGGAAGGGATCCTGTGTATTGGATACAAAGCCCAAGGCCCGGCCTTTTATTATATATGCGGAGGGATTTACCGCATATGCCTGGTTTTTTGCCTCATATAACTCATTTGAATTTTTCGTTTCCTTTCCGTGTATTTCAACTGGGCCATGTATTTCGCACGAGCCATGCATTTGGTCTAAAACATGCATTTCATCCGCATCATGGACTTCATTTGGAGTATGTAAGGCATCCGGTTTATGTACTTCATCCGGACTATATATTTCATCCGGCTTATGGGTTTTATCCGAACCCTGCAGTTTATCTGTTTCCTGTATTGGATTTCCTGCATGTATTTCATCGGAAGCAAGTGCTTTTTTCGAACTGTGCGTCATGCCGTTATTTTCAGAATTATCCGTGTTCTGTACTTCGTCTGCACCATGCGGCTTGTTTCCGGAAGACATATCAGAGGCTGCTGTTGTTTCATCTCCCTTACCATGGTCTGGCACATCTGCATCAGGCACGGGGCAGGAAGATTTGGATATATCGGGCATGCCGTTGCCCATCATGGATACATCGGATACGGCATCACCCGGCGCAGCAGTATCAGCAGCCAAGCTGCCGTCCGGTATGGGGGAAGTCCAAGGAACGCTCCAGAACCTGCAAATACTTTCAAATTTGAATTGCAGCAGCATCTGCAATTTTATAATGCTTTTCATAACCTGGTTCACACTCTTGTTAATATCTTCAATGTCCTGGCAATGTGGACTGCAATCTGCGATGAAGCTGATTGCATCGGCTTCAAAGTCAATAAGTTTTGACAGACCTGATCCCATGTAGGCTATGGAAGCCAGATGCGAGGATAACACATCCTGCAATGATGCGCCGGAATGCTTGCTGTTTTGTGGAATATTAGCAACAGACATATCAAAACTCCTTTCCTTAACTTAAATACATGAAACTCTCTTTTGTAGAAATCTGCTCGGGAAAGGAGCCGTAAGTTGGAACAAGAAGCTGCACATAACGCTCAAACCTGATGCTGAAAAACACGCCTACATCCAGTATTAACGCCCCTGTGCAGGGAGATAATACATCGCCGAATTCTTCCGCCAGCGCTTCCACTTCAATAATCGGTCCACAACTGGTGGTTTCCCGGGCTGCAGCATTCCAAAGTCCTCTCGTGTAGCATTTTATGCTGGAATCAGGACAGTAAACATTATTTAACGAGATATTAAAAATTGCCATATCGGTCTGTACCAATTTATTGAATCCGTCGGAGTACAGCAGGTCATATTTGACCTCAATCGACAGTTGAAACCTTTTCATGTTCTTCTTTTTCGGAAGATTGGCATGGGATATCGCATTGATGCCGATGATCTGAAAGTTGTCCGCACCGATAAATTTAAAAGAGGGACAAGTTACCCCTTTCCCCGGTGTGAGGGCAATATTCCTTGTTACTCGCTTTTTAACTGAAAACTGGCTCATAATTTTAAGAGCCTGTATGTACACCAGTTCCTTTGGCTTTGAAAGAGAGCCGGCGGTGGGAATCTCTAGATGCCCATCTTCCAATGTATATTCGCTGTTGCATTTTATCATAAACCTTATATCACCACCCCAAAATGCTTTGTCCGGGGAGTTCAGCCATTTTATTTTTTATTCCCCAGTGTTATAGTATTTATGAGGATGTTAAAAGGTTACCTAATATCTTCGTCGTTAAAAATGATCTGTCTTGCCTAAAAATACGATAAAAAAGCGAAAACCTTGCAAATGGGATCTGCAAGGTTTTCGTCAGTATTTAAACTGCGTCCTGATTTTACTGTATGCTGATTTTTAAAAGGAAGCAAATTTACCCGGAAACTATAAGCTCTGCTATCCTGCCTTCGTCCAGAATCCTGGCAAAGTCTTTCGATGAGCGGACAGTCTCAGGGATTATAACTCCTCCGCGGGCAATATCCTCATACTGGTGAAAATCCGAGCCTGATAGCATCTTAAGACCATGCTCTTCAGCAAACTTAAGTGCTTTGTGATTCTTTGAGTCGTGCCTGGGATTGCCGTTGAAGGTTTCCACTCCGTCCAGGAGTCCAGGGTCGGCTGGGATAATATGAAGTCTGAAAGGATGCGCCTGATAAATCAGAATGCCTTTATTGCTGATCAATTCTCTGAACTGGCTTAAATTGAGATTGTACAGCTCCTTGTTTTCTTTAAGAAAGGCTTCATCTATCCCATATACGAGATAATCGTTGAAATTCTCACGAAAGCGCAGTTCCATTCCAAGGATGACATCCAGGCCAATTTTATTGCCCTCATTTAAAGCATTTTTATAACCTTCCAGGAAATTGTCTATCTTTTTTTCCCAGCTGATATCCCCCAAGCTGTCAAAATAGCCGTCAAAATAATGATCGGTTATTACTACCCCCTGATAACCGGCATCTTTATAAAGGTGCACCAGTTCTGCCGCATTTACTCGCGCACAGGGGCTGGTTTCTGCGGTGTGTACATGGGTGTCATATTTGTATAGGTCCATATTTTCTCCTTCTATCTGTACTGAAAAAACTCTACAATCTCTCCGTCAGGCCCTTTGAAAAAGGCTATTCTTATAGGAGTCGGAGGATTGCTGTTGATTACCACATCATTGGGTTCGATGGTGATCTCCATACCGGCTTTTCTTACTTTTTCAATAGCTTCATCACAATTGTCGGTGCTGAGGGCGAGATGCAAAAAAGCACCTTCCGGTTTTGCTTCTCCTGAACCACCCGCAAATATCTCCAGATGGTTGCCATTTCCTGCATCAAGCATTATGGCCCTTTCATCGCCTTCTCCCCAGGATATTGACTTCTTAAATCCCAATACCTCGGTATAAAACTTTACAGTCGCATCAAAATCTTTTACTCGCATTGCCACATGATGAAATCCCTTTACAAGCTTTTTTTCTTCAAAATTCTGCAAAATTAACCCTCCTCCCATGCAAAATATTATGGTAAAAACTGTTTTAGCATGGTTGTTGAAACCATGCGCCAATTATGACCAATGCAATTGAATTTCCATAGGATGATTTTATCACAATGCAGGATGATATTACAAGAACAGGCAAGTTTATTTTGTTTGGTTGAGCTCGTCGTGCTATACGTTTGGCAATACCATATTGTATGCCTTAGCGGTTTCATACATTATCATTATTGATTGTGTTTTACAAGCATTAGTGATTGCGCCGGTTAATTGAAAATGGCGTTGCAGAGAGATTACAGAAGCAGTCTTTAATCAGAGGATATGATGCTCAGAAAAAAATTCCATTTAATTATATTGTTTGCAGAAATAGTTCTTAAGACAGAGAATGTGGCAAATCATCTAAGCCGGGTGAACGATTGACTTAAAATAAGCTGACTGGCCCAAACTCTGAACTTACACCACGAGATACCGGAACGATGATTATTTAATAATGCTGTCAAATCAAAAAGCATCATCTTGAGAGTTCCCTTTAATTGGTGAAATTTTGGTGGTGGCAATATGTAACTTACGTGGTGTAGAGCGTGGCCAGTCAGCATATAAATTATTGAGGGGGAATGATATTACTTAACCTGCAGGGCCTGGGACTTTAAATATGAAAGCAGTTCATCCACCTCGCAGGTAGCCACGCAGATATATCTGTCAGCAGCTCCGTAATAAACATATAGTATGTTGTCCTTGATTACATTGCCGGTGGGAAATACACAGCCGTTGTAATATCCATTGGTTTCAAAATCAAATTCGGGTTCCATGATGAAATCGGTAGTTCTGGCAATGATATTGGATGGGTTGTCGAGCTGTAGAAGCATAGCTCCGACTCGGTACATGCTATCCTTTTCACTAACTCCGTGATAGAGCAAGAGCCATCCGTCCTCTGTGCGCAACGGAGGGGTGGAAGCTCCGATTTTTTTGTCCTCCCACCATTGTTCCGGTTTTGCCAGCAGAGTGTGTGTATCCCATTCCATCAAGTCATCGCTGTAGGAAATCCATATGGACGGTACCGGTGTTCCATACTCAGGCCCTACCCATTCCATAGGCCGGGATAAAAGGACATATTTTCCGTTGACTTTCTCGGGGAACAATATCACGTCCCGGTTGTCATAACGGCTATCCGTAATGCGCCCAAGTTTTTTAAAATGAATGAAATCCTTCGTAATGGCAAGATGGGTGCAGGTTTTATTTTCCATAAGGAATAAAGGCTCGGCAGAGGCGTGCACCGGCTTCTTTTTTTTATCATCGCCAAGCCAATACTGACCGGGGAAATAAGGCCGTGAAGCATATGTGATATAATAATGATCTCCAAGCTTAATAGCCCTGGGGTCTTCCACACCACCACCGTCAGCTCCGTTTTTATCAGGTTCAAGAACCGGGTGGTCGAATTCGCGAGTAAAAGTAAAACCATCTTTGGATGTGGCAAGGCCAAGATAGATATAATGCTCTTCATCATTTCCCGCCGCCCGATATAGCATTTTAAAAGTGTTATCGTCATCAAGTACCACAGCAGGATTCAGTACGCAGAGAGATTCCCAATCGTTTTCCGGATTGGAGGACAATATTGGGTTACCTTTGTATTTTGTCAGTTTCATAATACATCACCTCTTTTGAATTTTTATTATGTTTTTTCATTGCTTTTTGTACCAAAACAAATAACAAGCTGGCTGAAAGTGTGATAACGATACTGTTTGCATACATGGCCTGGTAACCATAGCGCTCAATTATCCATCCACCAATCATGTTTCCAATAATTCCACTCAAACCATAATAATATGTAGGTTTTGTGCTTGCTTTATATTTAATTCTGCTGTATTCATGGCCTCGTTACCACCATTGTGCTGAGGGGTAAATTGGTGTCATACCTGGAAACATCGATGGGTTCAAGCCGAGGAGGCATGTCGATGACCATTTGCATTTGGCTGTTTTGCTGTGCTGAGGGCCACGGTGGCATATCCTTGGTGGATGGGTTTTTTGTCTTAATGAACTGCATGACAGACTGGTGGAAAATTCTCTCCATCTCACTCCATGTCTGTTCAAAACCCACTTTTTTGTCCGGCTGGGTTCTTCTGAACAGAGCTTCGTTGTCTGTGCTATGACAGGCAATACCTGCACCGCCAAACGCCCACCGGTATAAGAAAATGGGTGAACGGTAGCCGCTTTTCAACAGAAGGCTTGCAGTGTGAAGGTAGGCATTGATGTAAGTGTAATACGAAGAAACCTTCCCGAAGGCTTCAACATAGCCATGTGTAGCCTTTAATCTCAGGTATTCCTTAAAAATATAATTGCCGTTGTCACCGAATTTCCAAAGCAAACGCCTTTCCACATCGTCATCACTCAATACATTGTAAGGAAGCGAGGTGTTGATGTGAAGTTCCTTTTCCATATATCCCATCACAAGGGGCACATCGTGTATTTCTCCTTTCATAACAGAAGCAGATACATCCTTAGGCAGTACAATACCGTCTGCGGTAGTACCGTAACTTTCAAACATGATATATTTGCTGTGGGCAGTTAATTGCGCTTTTATAATCTCCAGTGGGGAGGCATCAAGAATGGAAGCAGCATTTTGCGATGGGATATTTAGAGCATCAAGAAAGTTGAGAGCCAGCGCATTTACGGTTTCTATATCCTTGATGCTTTGCAATGCACCGCTCATGGCAAAGGCAGAGTGAAACAGACCTTTTGCTGCAGGCGCCATCATCATGTTCAAAACAGACTTTCCCCCGGCGGATTGACCTATAATACACACATTTTGAGGGTCACCGCCAAAAGCTTCTATATGCTCCTGAACCCACTCCAATGCAAGTATCTGATCCATCAAGCCAAGGTTTCCAGACATGGCGTAATCCTCACCCAGCAGCTTTCCCAAATACAGATACCCAAAAGCTCCAAGGCGGTAGTTTGGCATGACAACCACCACATCATGTCCCTGGACGATGGAAGGTCCGTCGAATCCTTCTTCGGAATTGGAGCCTTCAACATGTCCACCACCGTGAATATAGAAAACCACAGGGCGTTTTTTACCGTCCAAGGCAGGAGTCCAGACATTAAGATTCAGGCAATCCTCGCTGTAAACCACTCCTGGCTCAGGGTTAAGCGCCCGAGGCTGCATGGCACGCGGCCCGAAAGCAGTGCAATCCAATACACCTTTCCAGCCTTTCTTTTTTACAGGAGGCTTGAAACGCCTTTCCCCAACAGGAGGTTCTGCATATGGAATGCCGAGAAAAGCAATCATATTTCCATCCATTCGTCCTTTCAGTTCTCCCGCACCAATCTTTAATATCATGTTATCACTTCACTTTTCATATTTTTTATTGATTGAATCTACATTTTGATGCTTCATGTCTGGCGCCTTAGCTGCGATGGAACATCAGTCTCCATCATCCATTTAAGGACGTTTCGCATTATTTGCCTCACTACAGGGTTTTGCCATACAGAAGGATTATGCCCGGGAGTGAAGGTACAAATCCGACCCTTTCCCTGTGTGCGTGTATAACAGGCTGGAACTTCGCCATATCTGGAAATCGAATGCATCAGGATGTCAAGATCGTCGGTAAGCAATTCAATGAAGTAATGCTCGTCAACTTCCACGAAATCGCTGATGTTTTCCGTAATTGTGTGTTTTTTTACCGGACGAACCGTAACAGGGCACTGCTCCGGATGATGTGAAAAACGGCATCCGATCAATGTACGCAGCTGCTCTGTGCCCCCGTGCCCAACGATTCCGGAATGAATGGCGAACAACCTG
>ENA-OWPA01000449-OWPA01000449.1-bioreactor-metagenome-genome-assembly--contig:-NODE-449-length-56564-cov-6.847894_pt1 | contig 56564 bp, 61 predicted proteins | sample MGYA00238139_ERZ651803 | MGnify/ENA primary metagenome ERZ651803 (study PRJEB26909, sample SAMN07631231) | bioreactor metagenome | isolation source: Switchgrass digestor | place: USA: Dartmouth...
CAGGCACATGTACCTGCTATAGATACACCTTACTTAACGGGTTACATGCTCAGGAAGATTATTAAGATAGTACCTGAGCTGTTATAAAAAATTTTAGGGGAGTTCACCTACAAGATCTTGACACAGACATTTTGTCGAAGGTAAAATAAAATAATAAAAATCTCCGAGCCTACAAGCCTGAAGCCGGTTTTTGGGTATGGATGACAGGCCGATAGGGTCTGAGAGGAAACTTTCAGGCCTCCCATTTTGGAAAGGAGAGTATGTGATTGTAGTTTATTTTACCGGTGTACTCTCTGCACCGGTTTTTTGTTTCATAACCTTCCTTGATAAAATCACATATTCACAACATACCTAACTCAGCCCCTAAACACCAGCAGACATAACAACAAACTGACCCAACTATATATACTAGTTTGATAATACCTGTTCCGCAGGAAAGGAGATAATAAAATGCATACTGCTGAACAAGACAATATCAATATCAAAAAAGCATGGTTAAAGTTTGTACAAACTGGAACCATCGACCCCATTGTACGGCCTGTAATCGCCGACTCCTGGCGCCGCTCCTACCGGGCTGGGGTTGATCCATTTTGTGGTGTCAATCACCATAACTCTCTGAGCGAGCCTCAACTGGATGAATTACTGGAAAAACACCGGGACTTTATTGATATCGCCAAAAGATTTATGTATAACATTTACCATTTTGTTAAAGGTTCTGGTTTTGTTGTCATCCTATCTGATGATAGAGGTTACATAATGGAAATAATGGGTGACAGTGACACACTGTTAAATGCAGTTAAGTTAAATTTGGTGAAAGGTGCCTGTTGGGCTGAACAAGTAGAAGGTACAAACGGATTGGGTACAGCCCTCGCCACAAAAAAACCAGTTCAGGTCTCAGGATACGAACATTACTGCCAGCGAACCCAAAGTTGGACCTGCTCAGCTGCACCCATCTACAATGGTAATAAACTGATCGGTGCTCTTCAAATGTCAGGTCCCTCATCAAAAACACACCTGCATACCCTAGGCATGGTTGTGGCAGCTGTGGAGGCCATTGAGCACGAAATAAAGGTCAAAAGGCAAAACAGCAACCTGATCCTGCTAAACAACCAACTCAAACAAATTTTCCTCACAGTATCTGACGGAGTAATTGTTGTAAACAAAGAAGGTAGAATAAAACAAATTAATCCGGTAGCAAAGACATTTATTAATAACAACAGCCAGAAAAAACTTAACACTTTTATCAATCAGATACCGACAATCGAACAGATGCTTCAAGAGGGAAAACCCTACTTTGATAAAGAAATTACAGTTTCTGCAGGCACCTATACAAACCGCTTTCTTTCTACAGGAAAACCCATCAAGAATGAACACGGAGAGATCATCGGGGGTGTTATCTTCCTTAATCCCATCAACAAAATCAAGAAACTCGTAAACCGTTTCAGCGGAGCACATGCAACCTTTCGCTTCGAAGACATTCTTGGCAACAGCCCTAAAATACGAGAAGCAGTTTCTATCGCTTCCCGAGCGGCAGAAAGCGACAGCAGTGTGCTCCTTACCGGAGAGAGTGGTACAGGGAAAGAGGTCTTCGCCCAGGCAATCCACAACAAAAGTCCTCGCAGGAACGGGCCTTTTATTGCTGTAAACTGTGGGGCAATTCCAAGGGAACTGATCGCCAGTGAACTCTTTGGCTATGAGGAAGGAGCATTTACCGGCGCTCAGCGAGGGGGACGCACAGGGAAGTTCGAACTGGCGTCAGGTGGCACACTGTTCCTTGATGAAATCGGAGACATGCCCCTGGAACAACAGGTAGCCTTGCTGCGGGTACTTCAGGATAAACAAATCACACGCATCGGAGGAGACAAGGTTATTTTCGTGGATGTGCGTATCATCTGCGCAACCAACAAGAACCTGGAGTTAGAAGTGGTCAAAGGTAACTTCCGCCAGGATCTGTACTACAGACTCAATGTTATCTCTATTGAGCTTCCTCCCCTGCGGAAGCGTAAGGAAGATATTCCTCTGCTCTTTGATCACTTTTTGCAGGAAACTAGCCGCAAACTTGGAATCAAGATCAACTTCGTAGATCCTGAAATCATTACTTACCTGCAGCAGTATCAATGGCCGGGCAATATCCGAGAATTTCAAAATGTTATCGAAAGAATGGTCAACCTATCAAACGGTGGGAATCTCGGAATCGAGCATATCCCAAAAGAAATAATTATTCAGCAAATCAAGCCCAATTCCCTAATAAAACCACTAACTACAACCAGCAATGATAATATAAAAATCAAAGAATTATTAGCAGAAAAAGAGCGACAAGAAATTATCTCCACACTTCTCAATAACAATGGCAATATCAGCAGAACAGCAAAAGATCTGCATATATCCCGCCCGACACTCTATCGAAAAATGCGAAAACTAAATATCTCTCTCTAAATATAAATGATTTCCGAACACTGCCGAACACCACTTTGACAGTTCCCGTGTTTTTTTCCTCTAAGCAGATGTTTCAGCTTTTGTAGCTGTCCAGCGCCCACAGCGATCACCCCACCTGGCCAGCAGCAGATCACCCTGTTTGATCTCAATGACCTCACAGGAGTTGGGACAACCCTGACAGATAAAACTGCTGTTCTGATACTGTTTGCTGGTAACCTCAAAGCCGCGAAACTTTGTCTTAACCCCTTGTTCCAAAATGTGGTCCCGGACCAAGAGAGCAGCACCATAGGCCCCCATCACATCAAAATGCTTGGGCACTATCACCTCAGTCTGCAGGGCTTTCCGGAAGGCCTCTCTCATCCCGGCATTAGCCGCTACCCCACCCTGAAAAACCACAGGTGGGCGGATCTCCAAGCCTTTACCTATATTGTTGAGATAATTTCGCACCAATGCCTCACAGAGGCCGGCAACAATATCAGGCAGGGAATGCCCCATTTGCTGTTTATGGATCATATCCGACTCGGCAAAAACAGTACAGCGGCCTGCTATCCGCACAGGATTGTTAGCTTTAAGGGCGATATTACCAAATTCCTCTATTGTTAAATTGAGCCTGCCGGCCTGCTGATCCAGAAATGAGCCAGTGCCAGCAGCACATACCGTGTTCATGGCGAAATCAACTACAATACCATCTTTGATAATAATAATTTTTGAGTCCTGCCCCCCTATCTCCAGCACGGTCTGGACACCCGGCACAGCATGTAGTGCAGCTACAGCATGGGAGGTTATTTCATTTTTTACCAGGTCTGCTCCTACCAGAACACCCGCTAGTGCTCGGGCACTTCCTGTAGTGCCTACACCACAGATGCGGTCCTTTTTTGTCAAACGCTCATTGAGCAAAGATAATCCCTGCTGTACCGCTTTGATAGGCTGTCCCTGTGTGCGGAGATAAAGTGGTGATAAATACATTTCTCCTTCAGGGTCGATCACAACCAAATTTGTGCTGACAGACCCCACATCAATTCCTAAAAACAGATCCACTCATCTGTTCCTCCTTTTTTCTGCTGCGAGCAGCAGCAAGATCAAGAAAGGCCTCCAGTCGTGTCTGAATTCCTGCTTCTCCTGAGTGTTCATCCAGATAAAAGGTAAGCAATGGAATATCATAATCCTTTGCTAAAGCCGGAAACACCGAATGGGCAACTATTTCCGGCATACAGGTCAAAGGTGCCAGCTGAATAACACCATCATAATCCCTGCGGGCAAAGCCAACTGTACAGCCAACAGTCTCCACACCATGCCCGCCCACAAAGGAGTTTAGGTATGGGGAGGCAAGCTCTTTGTCATGAGCACATTCATATTTAACCCGCAGCAGCCCCCCAAAAAGGTGCTCATTTATCCAGGCACTTAACCAAATGCTCCTGTTAACCTCCACTCCCAATAAACCCAAACGCTTTTCCATTTCATAATTAGCAAAAGGCTCTAAGACCGTGAAGATTTCTCCCACCAGACCGATGCGCAGTGGTTTTTTCTGTTGCTTCTTTAACTTTCCGGTCTTCTGTTGATAATCAACAACCACACCCTGTACTGTTCTTCGATCTCCAGCACCGTCAATCTCCTGTAAAGCTTCTCGATACAGTTTTTCCAACCGCAGTGGATCCTCCACCCGAGGGCGCAGGTAAAGTAATCGCCCTTCAACTTCGTCAATGGCCCTGGCCTTACACCAGGCAAATCTTATAGCTTTAATTACCTGCCACCAGGAAAGAGTTCCGATCAGATAGCGTATTTTATCTTTAACCTCCTGGAAGCTCACATCAGGGGGTTCCAAAACTACCATTTCCATATTAACTCCCAGATCAGAGAGGATCTGCTGCTGCACCTGGGCATAGTAACCGAACCGGCAGGGTCCTACACCACCAGCCATTAAAATGGTATCTGCCCCCTTTTCATGAGCCTCCAAATAGTTTCCCAGATTAAGTTTAAAAGGGAAACAGGCAAACTCGGGTGAATATCGAACCCCCAATTCCACTGTTCTCCTGGAAGTTTGAGGTAGGAGTACAACCTCTAGGCCTAGACTAACCAGTAAAGCCCTAACGACAATGTACAGATTCCCCATATGGGGGTATGTGATTCGCATACTTCAGCCTCCAAACAATCATTTCTGTAAAAGCCTCCAGCCGGGTATTAATACCAGCCTCACCGGTATGCTCATCAATGGTGAGCATCATCAAAGGTATATTCTGATGCTTGGCTGTTCTGGCCACCAATTCCTCAACCAGTGCTTCTGGGCCGCAGCCGAAAGAGGTTAAATAGATCACACCGTCCAGTTTTTGAGAACTGAAAAATCTGAAAGCTGATCCAACCATCCTTTTACCAAGGGTCCAGAACATCCGCTTAGGAAGGCTGGCGGCTTCCTTCTCTATCTCATCAGCTTGCAGGGATTCGGGCGTTACAACAACTGCTCCCAGTTGCTGGAGTTTTTTGATTAGGTTCATACTGATAAATGGATCATAAACATTGTAAGGATGTCCGATTAAACCGATGCGCAAAGGTTTGTTGGCGGAATTAACAGGAATTTCAGGAATAGCTATACCTTTTATCGCATCGGGAAGCATCAGCCCAGAATTCAACCGCTTCCAGAAAAACTGCTGTGCCTCCAAAGCAGCCTCTAAGGCATCTTCGATCAGCTTGCGATCAGTGGTCAAGCTGTTCCCCGCATCCCGTAAACAATCTACCCAACACTGGACAGGGTTTCCCTCTTTGCCGGCATCCACAGTGGTGTCTATCAGAGGAGGGAGTTTATTGATCCGCGCCTTTAGCATATCGGGGATTCCCATAAACTTGGGGCAAATATATTCTTTCGCCTCCACTCTGGTGATACGGGGCACAAACAGATAATCCACTCTGCCGGCAAGGTAGGCAACATGCCCAAAATACACCTTGACCGGCAGACATACCTCACTCAAGGTGCTCTTGATACCTTGATCCAGTATTGCCTTATTGGTCTCTGGAGAGAGAACAACCTCACAGCCTAGCCTAGTAAAAAACTCATACCAAAGAGGGTAGTAATAATAATAGAGCAGTGCACGGGGAATACCTATCTTTTTTATCCTTATCACCCCTTATAAAAAATTACCGATCACTGAAAGGTCTCTGCTGATCGGTATCAGGTACAACCCTATCATTGAGTTCATCTTCCAAGAGAAGCTATGGTGGTTGACTACAGACAAACCCACTTAACTGCGCGGGTTGAACAGCACAGCAAAGGCATAACCGAAAATTACAGCAGCAGCAACACCTACTGCTGTAGATTCTATCCCTCCGGAAAAGGCCCCCAGCAGCCCTTTTTGTTCTACCGCCTTGATGGCACCCTGGGCTAAGCTGTGCCCAAAGCCTGAAAGGGGAATGGTTGCACCCGCTCCCGCTAGGTCCACCAGAGGCTGATAAAGGCCAACTGAACTCAGCAAAACCCCGCCGGTGACATAGCCAACAAGGATGTGGGCCGGGGTGATAGAGGGTCTGGTCAGATCCATAAGCAGTTGTCCAATTACACAGATCAGGCCTCCCACAACAAAAGCCAATAATATTTTCAGCAATCCTCACCTCTTTCAACTGGAAACAACAACAGCATGAGCAATAGCAGGGATCGATTCCCCCTGCTGACAGGTAATCGGGCTCATCAAAGCACCTGTTGCCATCAAAAGTATATTTTTATATTTTTGCTCCTTGAGCTCTGAATAAAAATATCCCGCGAAGACAGCTGCCGCACACCCACAACCGCTGCCTCCGGCATGCATATCCTGTTTTTCGGTGTCATATAACATAAGTCCACAGTCGCGCAGTTTGTCAGCGGGATTACAGCCCTGTTTTTTCAGCAGCTCTATCAACAGCTTTTGGCCAACCTTCCCTAGATCCCCAGTCACAATCAGATCATAGGAATCAGGGTTAGTGCCTGTATCCTTAAAATGGGTCAACAGGGTATCAGCTGCTGCAGGAGCCATAGCCGCACCCATGTTATTCATATCGGTGATACCCATATCCACCACTTTGCCTATAGTTCCGCCAACAATACGGGGGCCATCCCCTTGAGCCTCGACAACAAGAGCACCGCTGGCTGTAGCTGTCCATTGACCAGTGGCCGGCCGCTGCACCCCCTGCTCTACAGGGAAACGAAACTGCCTTTCCGCAGTAAGGTGATGGCTGGAGGAAGCCAACAGAACACGCTCGGCAAATCCGCCATCAATCAGCATACTGGCCAGCAGCATCGCCTCCACAAAGGTGGAGCAGGCTCCAAATAAGCCGAAAAAGGGGATCTCCAGACCCCGTGCTGAGTAATTGGCGCTGACGATCTGGTTAAGTAAATCCCCTGCTAAAAAAAGATCAGCATCCTGGGTCTCCAGTTTGATCTTTTTTAAAGCCAGTTTGCCGCTTTCCTCCAGCATTTTACATTCAGCCTTCTCCCAACTCTTTTCGCCAAAAAGGGGATCATCAATGACCCAATCAAAATATTGAGCCAGGGGCCCTGCTCCCTCTTCAGGTCCAACAATAGTCGCACTGGAGGTAATCACAGGAGGTTGAGAAAAACTAACAGACTGCTGTCCAACTTTTTGCCCCATCCTGCATCACCTCTACTGCAGCAGATAATAGATGATCCCAATCAAACAAGATGTAATGATCCCGTAAACAAGCACTGGGCCTGCGACTGTAAATAGCTTCGCCCCTACTCCAAAAAGAAAACCCTCCCTTTTATACTCCATAGCCGGAGCAACTATCGAGTTGGCAAAACCTGTTATTGGAATAATTGATCCAGCTCCACCTATCTTCCCTATCTGGTCATAGACACCAATTCCGGTTAAAAATGCACCCAGAAAAACCATTGTGCCTGCGGTAACAGCTGCAGCCTCCCGTTCACCAAGACCCTGACTGATAAAAAAGTCAAGAAACAGCTGTCCGATGACACAAATAGTGCCGCCCACTAAAAAAGCCATTACACAGTTTTTCAAAATGTTGTGTTTAGGTTTGACACTTTCCACCAGCAGCCTGTATTCTTCTCTTTGATTCTCTTGCTCCTGCTGCTGTTCATTGTTACCTTTCACAGCTACCATCCCTATTTCTCATAAAAGATAGAGAGAGTACCAAAAATGGTACTCTTTAAGCTTTGGCATCAATAGCTTTATGAGTCTTTATAAGCTATTCTCACATTGGCTTTATACTCATAGATTTGACCATCCCGAACCCCAGCTGTCAGGTTGGCAACCTCTACACCGGTTATATTGTTTACAGTCTTAGCAGCCTGCTGGACAGCGCCTTTGATAGCATCATCCCAACTGTTTGTTGATTCCCCTACAAGATCCATCACTTTAACTACCATAGTTGACCCCTCCTTAATTTTTACTACTATTATTGCCTTCCTTGCTGGTAAATATACGCAAAAAAAGGCTGCTGCTCAAATGGTTCTGAGCCAGCAGCCTTTTTAGCAACAGAGAGTGACACAAAACTGCTGAACAAAAGTCTAATGATCAAAAAAAGAGTAAATTAGCTTAGATAGGCCCGCAGTTTGGCAAAAGCTCGTTTTTCCAAACGGGAAACCTGGACTTGTGACAAACCCAGTAGTGAGCCAACCTCTGCTTGGGTTTTATCCTGAAAGTACCTTAATAAAATGATCTGCCGTTCCCTTTCCGGCAGACAACGCAGGGCATCCCTCAGGTCTATCCTCTCCAAGCATTTTAGTTCTTCATCATTTGTACCAGGCAGATAGTCGATCACCTGGGATGACTCTTCACCATCCTGTCCAACACTTTCAAACAATGAAACAGGAAACTGGGCTGCCTCTATTGCCAGGACAACATCCTCTTTTTTTATTCCCAAATCCTGGGCAATCTCTTCAACAGTAGGTTCACGGGCCAGCTTGCGCACCAATCTCTCTCTGGACTGGCTGACTTGCACAGCTCTTTCCTTCAAAGCCCTGGTTGTCTTAATTGGTTGGTCATCCCTGAGAAAGCGACGGATCTCCCCAATAATCATCGGCACAGCATAAGTAGAAAATTTGACATTAAAAGAGGGATCAAAATTATCAATGGCTTTGATCAACCCGATCACACCGATCTGGAAGATATCCTCTTCATCATAACCCCGCCCCTCAAAACGCTTGAGTATATTAAAAACTAAACGATAATTACAATTGACCAGTTTTTCTCTCGCCTTTTGATCACCCTGCCGCGCTTTTTCCAACAAGCGCATAGTTTCTTCTTCACTAAGGAGAGGAAAGCGAGGCAGACTCATATCCTGCAAACCCATGATCTTCCTCTAATTTTCATTAAACCACTTTGCTTTTACTTCACTAGGTAATTTCTTGCGCATGATGACCTTAGTACCCAGATCAGGTTCTGAAGTCACCTCCAGTTCATCCATGAAGGTGCGCATAAAAACAAAACCCAACCCCATCCGTTCCGGGTCAGTTCCTTCACCTGGTTCTAATGCCTGATCCAGGTTATCGATCCCCTTTCCTCTGTCTTCTACAACAATTTCCAGATTGGAATCATACAAAGAGGCTGTTAGGGTAACAATCCCTTGGGGGTCCTTTTGGTAGCCGTGAACAATGGCATTGGTTACCGCTTCAGATACAGCAACTTTGATTTCTTCGAGAACACTCACATCATAATCAAGCTCAGAGGCAAAAGCAGCAACAGTAACGCGGGCTAACCTAACATTTCCAGCTATACTTGGAAACTCAAGTTTGATATGGTTAATAGCCTTCATATTACATCACCTTCCCGGCTAAATACTTTAGCGCTTGGGCTGTATTAGGGTATACCGGTATCAGTCGGGTGATCCCGGAAAGGTTCAAAAGCTTAATGATCCTGGAATCTCCGCTGGCGATCACCACATTTCCCTCATTTTCCTTAACCTTCCGATAGCGGCCTAGGATAACACCCAAACCTGAACTGTCAATAAAACTAATTCCGGTTAGGTCAAAAAGGATATTTTTCACCGCCTCTTTTTCATAATTGCGGTCAATTTCCCTGCGGCAGTGATCAGCCAGTTCCAAATCAAAATCCCCGAAAATTTTTACCAAAAGGGTATCTCCCATCTTCTTGATCTCCAGGTTCAATAACTGCCCCTCCCATCTCCCAACATTTTTCATTTGTAATTCAACATGAGAGAGAAATTATCCTGCTAAAAAATGGCATTAAAAATTCCCCTGGTATCGGGGAATTTTCGGAGGAAAGTTTTGCTGCTCTCTATCCAGCCATGGTCTTCAATGTTTTTTTCAGTTGCTGCCAGAATCCCCCTCTAGGTATATCTTTTTGCACCAGCAGGGGGACCCTCTGCTGAACCTTACCATCAACAATCAGTTTTACCTCTCCTACCTTTTGTCCTTTAGCAACAGGTGCATTGATGATCTCAGGAATTGTCACCTCAGTCTTTACATCTATTTTTTCACCTTTTTGGGTCACCACACCCACACCCTCGGGAACCACTACACCTGTATAATCAACTGTGCCTTTTCCCACACGAACCTTGCCAACCAACTCACCGGCTTTTACTACCTCCTGGTAAGCAAAATTGGCAAACCCCCAGTTCAATAGTTTAATTGACTCATTAAAGTGGCCCCGTGGTTCTGGGACACCGAAAACACAGCAGATCAGGCGCAGATTGTCACGCTTCACTGTAGATGCCAGACAGTAGTTGGCTTCAGTAGTCCAGCCTGTTTTAAAACCATCTGTCCCATCATACCACCACAGCAGCTTATTGGTATTATCCAGTTTTGTTTTTCCACCGCGCAATTCATAGTAATGCTTAATACTGGTCAGCTGCAAGTATTCAGGGTGTTTTGCAGCCTCTCGGCAGAGCACAGCCATATCATAAGCAGATGTATAGTGGTTTTTAGCAGGCAGGCCATGAACATTAACAAAATGCGTATTTTTCAACCCCAGTTCCTTGACCTTCTGGTTCATCAGATCCACAAAAGCCTTTTCACTTCCAGCAATATGTTCGGCAACAGCCACACAAGCATCATTAGCAGAACCCACCGCAATAGCGATCATCATCTCTCTAAAAGTCATCTCTTCCCCTGGCTCCAGCCATATCTCTGATCCGCCCATTTCCCAGGCTGCCTCACTGGTTACCACCTTGTCATCCCAGCTAACTTTACCGCTTTTTAAGGCCTCTAATGCCACCAAAAGTGTGGCAACTTTGGTCACACTGGCCGGTGCCATCCGCTTGTGGGGTTTTTTTTGATAAAGGATCTTACCTGTACTGGCCTCCATCAGCACTGCAGAAGGTGCATCTGTTTCCGGTGTGCTGCTCCAGGCATATTTCGCAGGGACCAATTGCAGAAAAGAAAACAGCAGAATGATGGAAATGATCGAACGATAACTCATCGCGCTTTTACCTCCCTCTAGCATGTTCTTTTCATAGTATCTGCAAGTTGAGCCCTGTTAATCCTGGGACAGGCTGCCAGAAAAAAGGGAGGAAGCTAAAAGCTAGTAAATGATATCAAGAATTAGAGGCGGCAACTGCGGGCTGTCCTGGCCAATAACAAAGGATTTCTTTACTCGCTCCTTCACCTCAGCCAGGTTATCCCTTCTGTTCACATGGAGCACAGCAAGGGGCTCACCAACAGCAACTGCATCCCCCATTTTTTTTCGTAAAACAATCCCTGCTGCGGGATCCACATTGTCATCTTTGCGCAGACGGCCGGCTCCCAGCAGCAGTGATGCCCAGCCTATCTCACGGGCATTGATCCAGTGAACAAAGCCTTCCTTGTCCGCCAGCAACTCGATTTGCTCAGCAGCCCTAGGAAGGAGGTCAGGGTTATCAAGTACCTCAGGAGAACCTCCCTGAGCTTCGATAATCTCCCGCATTTTAGCGAGCCCTGCTCCCTGCTTTAGCAGTTTTTCCAAAAGTATTCTTCCCTCTTCAGGAGATGGAGCTGCACCTGCCGCTGCCAGCATCTCTCCCCCCAGCACCAGGCAGAGTTCAAGTAGATCACCAGGCCCATTGCCTTTCAGTGTGGAGATAGCCTCCTCTACCTCCAGGGCATTTCCCACCGCTAGTCCCAGGGGTTGCTCCATACTGCTGATCACAATCACAGTTTTGCGGTGAAACTCGCTCCCTAAAGCTGCCATCAGTTCACCTAAAGCCCTGGCGCGATCAACAAAAGGAAGAAAACCACCGGATCCCACCTTGACATCCAATACGATCCGGTCCGCACCCCCGGCAATCTTTTTTGACATAATGCTGCTGGCTATCAAAGGGAGGGAATCTACTGTTCCGGTTACATCCCGCAGGGCATAGATCTTTTTATCAGCAGGTACTAAATTTGCGGTCTGACCTGCTAAGACTGCCCCGATCTTGCTGGCTATCTCTTTCATCTCAGCTAATGACAGATCGGTCCTGAAGCCAGGTATGGACTCTAACTTATCCAGAGTACCTCCCGTGTGGCCGAGAGCCCTGCCTGACATTTTGACCACCTTTACCCCTGCAGCTGCCACCAAGGGCACAAGCACCAAGGTAGTCTTATCACCAACACCTCCTGTACTGTGCTTATCCACTTTGATCCCAGGGATATCTTTCAGATCCAGCAGATCACCTGATTTGATCATAGCCAGGGTTAAATACTTTGTTTCTTCGTAGTTGAGACCCCGTAAAAAGGCAGCCATTAAAAAAGAGGACATCTGGTAATCTGGAATTTCTCCCTCGACAAACCCACTGACCAGATAATCAAGTTCCTGAAAAGTAAGCCTTTCCCCCTCCCGCTTTTTAATGATCAGATCAACTGCACGCATGGTCCTTCACTCCTTATAAATGCCGGCTATAGGAGTTCCATCTCCCTGTTCCACAGCAAAGAATTTTGCCAAAGTTGCTCCCAGATCAGCCATCGTAGAGCGCACCCCGACTGAACCTACTTTTACTCCGGGGCCAGTGATCAGCAGTGGCACATATTCCCTGGAGTGGTCAGTGCTGGCTGTGGTAGGGTCACAGCCGTGATCAGCAGTCAGCACCAGCAGATCTCCCTGCTCAAGATTTTCAAGCAAATCAGGAAGCCATGAATCAAAGGCTTCCAGTGCCTTGGCAAAACCCTTTATATCATTGCGGTGCCCATAAAGGGAATCAAAATCCACCAGGGTAGCAAAAACAAGCCCCCTCTCCAATTCTTGAAAAGCCTTTTTAGCAGCATTGAATATCTCCTGATTTCCCGCCACTGGGATTGATTTGGTTACACCCTGGCCAGCAAAGATGTCATTTACCTTGCCCACAGCCACAACCTGAAAACCCCTGTTGCTGAGAGCATCTAAAAGTGTTGGCCGCGGTGGGGAAAGGGAAAAATCATGGCGCCGCGGTGTACGCCAGTAATTGCCATCTTTACCCAGGAAAGGACGGGCAATCACCCTCCCTACAGCATGAGGCCCTGTCAGCAGTTCCCTGGCAACAGAACAGATTTGATACAGTTCATCGATCGGGATAACCTCCTCATGGGCAGCAACCTGAAAGACACTGTCTGCAGATGTATAAACAATGGGGTATCCTGTTTTTACATGGAGATCACCCAATTCCTTGATGATCTCTGTCCCTGATGCAACCTTATTACCAAGTACCTTTCTCCCGATCTTCTTTTCAAAGGGGATGATAATCTCCGGTGGGAATCCTTCAGGATAGGTGGGAAATGGCTTGTCCAAAATAACACCGGTCATCTCCCAATGACCGCTGGTGGTATCCTTGCCTGCAGAGCGCATAGCCATCTTTCCGTAGGCTGCTTTTGGGTTAGCGGCAGCTGGCACACCAACTAGAGGAACAATGTTGCCCAGTCCCAACTGTTCCAGACAGGGAAGGTGAAGCCCACCTACACTCTCTGCCAGGTTTCCCAGAGTGAATGAACCTTCATCCCCAAAATCTGCTGCATCAGGTAGTTCTCCCACACCAACCCCATCCATCACTAGAACTAATACCCTGTTCACACTAGGCTCTGGGATGTGATTTTTCATAAACCTCCCTCATCTTTCTCTTGCTCAAATGGGTATAAATCTGTGTTGTTGTAATATCAGCATGCCCCAGCATTTCCTGGACAGCCCTCAAGTCTGCGCCGTTCTCCAGGAGGTGTGTAGCGAAAGAATGGCGCAGCACATGGGGGGTAATTTCGCTCTGGATTCCTGCTTTTTGGGCATAAGCTTTGAGTATTTTCCAAAAGCCCTGACGGGTTAACCGCCTGCCATTCTTGTTCAAAAAAACAGCTCGTTCCCTACTGTTTTTTCTTAACTTTAACCAACAGCGGGATAGATATTCTCTCAGATATTTTTGAGCTATTTCACCAATAGGTATAATCCGCTCCCGGGAACCCTTTCCCATGCAGCGGACAAAGCCCAGGTCCAAATTCAGATGCTCAGTATCCAAACCGAGCATTTCAGAAACCCGCATCCCAGTGGCATACAACAGTTCCAACATAGCCTTGTCCCTCAGTCCTGTTAATGTTCCACAATTGGGCTGGGAAAGGAGTTTCTCTACCTCCTGGACACTCAGCACCCGTGGCAGATTCTTCTCCAATTTAGGAGATGTGAGGTTTTCAGTAGGATCTGTCGTTACCAGCCCCTCCTGCAATAGGTAGCGATAAAAGCCACGCAGGGCTGCCAGCATGCGGGACCTGGTTCTGGCGCTTTTGTTCAAGAGGCGCTGCTGGTTCAGAAAACTCAGAATGACATTCTGTGTTGCCTGTAATAGGTTGAGCTTCTGTGCAGATAAAAAAGAGGCATACTGCTCCAGGTCATAGCGGTAAGAGTTGATGGTATTGTCAGCAAGTCCCCGCTCGACCCGTAAAAAGGTTAAAAACTCATCCAAATAACGATTTTCACTCAATAATTTACCCCCGTTAATATTTTCCTGTTTTGAGATGAGTTCTACACATAAAAAAAAATTCCTCTCTGTACTCCAGAAAGGTTTAAATCAAGGTATTAGCTGTTCTTTACCACTATAGAGTTGCTGCAGTTGATCCATCAAGGGACTTTCTTCTGCCTGCGCCTTCCTACTGCTTTCCACCCTCATTAAATCCTGCTTTTTATCTATATCCCCGATTTCAGCTGCTATAAAAGAAAGAAACTGCGGTATGATGAGGCCGATCAAAAGCAAAAAGAACAGCAGTTTCAGAATAACAGCACATTTCTGTTTCCAGTTAGTGATAGTGATCAGCAGCATCAGCTTACCCTCCAATTTGTGATCATCACAGTTTCGGGACAACCCCTGATTTATATTATGAATCCTTCCCATCAGCTAGAACCATAAAATCTGAATTAAAAAATCACAGCAGCATCAGATAATCACTGATAGAGGGAAGAGAGCAATTTCAAAAAGTTAGGCACCAAATAGGTTTCCACCCAAGAACCCAGTAGAACCAGCAGGACAAAAAAGAGAAAAATCAATGAATAAACACCAATACTGCGCAGGGGAGCATCCCGGACAGTGCGCAGCAGTGTAAAGGAAAAATATAAAGACAGGACTCCCGCCCCTAATAATGCCGGTATATAGCAGAGGTTCTGGGGAAGTACCCCAAGTAGGGCTAGAAGAAGCCCTTTCCCTGCTTCTTCCTGCACCAAAAAGCCAACGGTTATACCTACAGTAAATCCCTTAGCAGCGATCAACAATAAGATCAGCGGGGTCCCCACTACTGTTAAACCAAAAAACCAAAGAAGGGCAACAGAGGCCACCTGCATTTTAAGAATCTGATACCATGTTTTTAGATCAGAAAATGAATAAGTAGAGAGGACAGATGATTCTTCAAGGAAATAGGTGAGAAACTGACGCATTTCTTGCTGTACTAAGGGGTCTAGGTTGCGCAAACTGACAGCACCTAGAATTAAACCACAGATAAAAAAACCCACAGCTAATAAAAGGGGAATCAGCAGCTGTTTTTGGGAATCAATAACAGCAGATGTCCTGGCTAAACGCATAGTAATCCTCCCCGGCATACAACTTCCTCCAATAAAGTCTATGCCGGGAAAAATAAACCAATTACCAGAATGGACAAATTATTTATCCAGCAGAAGTCCCGCTAAGAAACGGACAGCCAAAACATCTTCCGGGGCTTTACTGCTGGCTGCAATCAGAGCTATATCCCGCCCCTCCTTTTCTGCCAGTTCACAGGCTCTCTGCAAGCCCTTCCTGGCATTCTCCCAGCCTGTAAAACCAGGGGTGCGGGCTACAGTGGCGGTCAGAACCGGTGCACCAGCATTGAATGCGGCGTCAAAAGCGGTACCACCGCAATCAGTCACCGCAATAACAATTTTATCTTTAAAATCTACCAGTTTGGCGGTTTCAGCACCCTGGTTGGGGTAAATCCCCACCTCCTTGATGCCAAGGCTGTGCAACCCTTCCAGTAAACCAGAGGCCCTCTGCAAGCGTTCATCGGCCCGTCCCACTCTAGGCTCTGCGATCACAACCACTTCAGAGTTTATTTCCTCGGCTTTTTGTGCCGCATACCTGCCTACAGCCCCTGGGTTCACAGGGACCGGTGCCTTGCAGGGGATGGGGCTGGCCCCTAGCACACAGACAGCTCCTTCCTGAAGAGCAACCTCCAGGGTTGTGCTCATATCGATCACATCAACCACCACAACAACTTGCCCCTTACAGGCAGCCTGATAGGCACCACTGGCATTGCTGCTTATGGTAACCAATGGTTTATTCATCCCTGACACCGGTTCCCCTCCTCACAGTGGAAACTACCTTTCCGTAGGTTCCCCCACCCCCTGGGTTGAAGATCAGTTCACCCTTACGTGCTTGTTGGATAGTCAGAGCCACTTTTTCTCCCACAACAGATACTAATTCCTCATAACCGACCTGATGTAAAACATTCATCTCGGTTCCAAAAGACTCCAGAAGCAAAGAAATCGTCTTAGGCCCCACTCCCGGCAAAAAGAGCAAAGGAACCTGGTAGTGGTAAGGGGGGCGTCCCTGGGGAGAAGAGGGTTCCCTCCAGTCCCCGATCTCGATAATCCGGTCAAGGACCCCTTTAACCACTTTTGAACTGCCGCAGTCAGGACAGCTTGCCACAGGAGGTGGTGCCTCAGCAATTTTGCCGCAGGAAAGACACTGGGTGCGGTGGTATTTCCCCAGCCTGGGATCAAGCCCAAAATTCGCCAGGACCTTCCTGCCTTCTTTTTTCTGCAGAGCCATTACCAGTTCTGCAAAACTGGGTTCAGCCAGGAGAAGAAGATTATATTCCCGGCCCAAATTTTTCAGAGAATGAGCATCTGAATTGCTTAAGAAGGTCAAATCAGCAAGCTCTGACAGATGGTCTGCCAGACCGGTATCTGCACTCAAGCCCAGTTCCAGAGCAAATATTTTGTTAAACCCCTGCTCTCCCAGCAGTGCAGTCAATCGATGGGTACAGCAACCGTAAACACCCTTATGGGGTGTAAAGGCATGAGCAGGCATAAAGATCCCGGAGCGGGCCAACACCTCATCTAAAATCACCCTGGCTGGAAGGTGGCAGCGCTGAGTGCTCAACTCCGGGTTGGTAATATGTTCTGCCTGGAAAGAGGAAAAAGAACGAAGTGCCTCCAGTGTGGGAAAATAAGCGAGCCAGTGGGCAACTCCTCCCTTTTCCTCAGTTGTTTCCACTTCAGCACCGGGGATCAAGGTCAAAGAGTCCTGGTAGCGTAAGCCACCACCGGCCAACTCCCAGGCTATGCCTTCAGCAACCAGGTCCTCCAGCTCAGAACAGAGCCTGGGGCAGGCCGCATCCACAATCCCCAGTATGTTCAAGCCTTTCCGCAGAGTCGCTTCCTCCAAGACCCCGGGTATGGTCTGGCTGCGGGCCGCGGTCACTTTCACCGGATAACCGCTTTGTGTTCGGCCGATATGCACATGCAGGTCCCCAAAGTATCTATTCAGCATGGTCATTCAACATTCTCCCGGCCAGAATCCCTAAACATGTTTTGCCATCTCTGATTTCTCCGTTCAAAACCATACGGGCGGCCTCAGCAAGGGGGATGGTTACCACATCGATAAACTCCTCTTCATCAGGGCAGGCCTCACCTTTGACCAGCCCTTTGGCCAGGACCAAGTAGAGAAGCTCATCACAAAAACCCGGTGATGTATAAAAGGAGCAGATTAGCTGCCATTGTTCAGCTGTATAACCTGTTTCCTCCTCCAATTCCCGCCGGGCGCATGCCAGTGGTTCCTCATCCCCATCCCTTTTACCGGCTGGCAGTTCCAGCAGGATCTCCCCAGTAGCATGCCTGTACTGCCGCACCATTATTACTTCACCATCTTGGGTTAAGGGTAAAATTACTACAGCCCCCGGGTGTTTGACAACCTCTCGTTTAGCGGTTTTCCCATCTGGGAGTTCAACAGTATCTACCTGCACTTTGATGATCTTTCCTTGGAATACTTCCTCTGATGACACAAATTTCTCTTTGAGTCTCTCTTCCAGCCCCTTCTCCATCTTGATCACCTCTATGATTATTTACAAAGATCTGCCGCAATCGAACCTGCTGCACCGGCAGCCAGGAAAAATGCCGGATCAGTAGACTGGTCTCGTCCCATACTGCTCACCCTGATCCCCATTTCCGCAAGATAGGCCAGTGCTGGGCTTCCATCCCGGAACACTACCCTGTGACGAGCAAAGATCCCCGCTTCTTCCAGCTGTTTTTTGATCAGATCACTCTGCTGGCTGTTGTCCAATTCCGGCAGGGCGATCACAGCCTCCCGCAGAGCAACCTGTCCCAGTGCAGTCAGGGTATGGTGGCTGACCCCTTGATGGCGGGGGCGCGGGTCAGCAAAACTGATCCTGGGAATAGCCACAGGCTGGCCCCCCAGAATGCTTGCTGCATTAATGATCTCGCCCTGCTCCAGGGCGGTTGTCCCCCACTTAGTGCCTGTCCCGACAATACCTGGTCCCATGGTGACAATAATCACATCTGCCTTGAGGACCTGATAAGCTGCGATCAGCCCGGAATAGATATTCACACTCTCCAGATCACCGCCAAAGGCATGCCCTGTGGTAACAGTTCCGGCAATGATCCCCTCTTTCTTGAGGGTCCGCACCATCCTGCTTAAAGGAAGAGGGAGAGCAGCACCATCGGTCATTACATAAACAACCCTCAGTTGCTTCTTTCCTGCCAAACAGCCAGCAGCAGCAGGAGCCAGCATACTGTGCAGGGTCCCTACCACTACAGGGGTCCCTTCCAGTGATCTAAACTCCTTGATGTCATTGTGGTATGGGCTCTCTTGCTCCTCTACACTGAGCACTTTAAGCTGGTAGGGGGTATAGCGGAGTTTCATAATATGTCCTGGCCCAGTTTTATTCTCCGGGGTGCGGCTCAGATTAGCGATCACAAAGTGATAGCCGCCAGTGCCCAATTTCAGTTGAACAGCTGTTGTGTTAAGATAAACCAGATCCCCTACAAATGCCTCTCCACTGAGCAATGGGTAGTTCCAGGCAAGGCAGTTTGCTCCTTCACACTCCACTTCCAGTTCCTGAATCTGCTCTGAGGAGTCAATGATCCTGATAACTTTTCCTTTTTTCCAGTTGATCAAGGTTGCATCCCTTCTGTGCTTAATTGAATCATCTCCCAGAGAATTTGAACAACACTGATCAAATCCCGGGAATCCAGGTATTCCTCTGTGGTGTGGGCATTCTGCATTCCCACTGATAGATTGGCTGCTTGCAGTCCGGCCGCATTAAAAATATTGGCATCACTGCCGCCTCCGGTGGGCTCCAGGCGCGGCTTGAGCCCAGCCCTTTCCATAGCTTTGGCAGCAAATTTAATTACCTGCTGTCCAGGGTCGATCCGGTATTCGGGATATTCCAATGTCACATTTATTTCACAATCAGCTCCTGGGATCTGTTTGATCTTTTCAAACTCCTTAATGATCCTGGAGGTAATATCATCCAGCTTCTCCCTTTTCAGGCTTCTGGTCTCCCCCTGAACAAAAACTGAATCAGGGATGATATTGGTGGCTTTACCTCCTTCAATAATACCGATATTAGAGGTGGTTTCCTCATCGATCCTGCCCAAGGGAAGCCGGGAGATCACCTCACTGGCGATCCTGATGGCATTAACCCCTAACTCCGGTTCGAAACCGGCATGAGCGGATTTTCCCTTGACAGTGATATTGAAAATATTCTGGGCCGGTGCAGCAGTAATGATAACTCCCGGTGAGCCGCTGGAATCCAGGACATAGCCGAAATCCGCTTCCAGTTTCCCATAGTCGAAGTTTCTGCTCCCCAATAACCCCCTCTCTTCCCCTACGGTCAGGAGAACTTCCAGCATGCCATGGGGCTGATCCTGCTCTCTGATCATCTCCAATAACTCCAACAGGGCAGCAATCCCTGCTTTGTCATCCCCACCAAGGACAGTATCCCCTTTACTCCGGAAAACACCATCTTCAAAGATAACCTTCACACCATCAGCAGGCACAACTGTATCCATATGACAGCAGAAAAAAAGGGATTGGTATCGCTCATCACCGGGAAGCCGGGCAAGAAGATTGCCGGTTGTGCCTCCGATTTTGGCAGCTGTATCATCTTCCTCAACACTAAAACCAAAGCCCTGTAAACGGGACTTCAAATAATCGGCTAATTCCCGCTCTTTTAAGGATGGGGAAGGAATTTCGGCAAGTTTGATAAACTCCTGAAAAAGCCTTTCTTCATTTACGGCAACAGGCATCATAAAACCCCCTCATTTAGCTCTGCCCAAATTATCCAGGAAACGCAGCAGAGAATTGTTTTCTATAATCTCGGTAAGTGAATACTTCTCAGTAAACAGATGCAGCAAAAGCAAAAACCCAACCAAAATCAGTTGAGCTGTAAAGGGCATGGTCCAGGCACAGGCTAAACCCAGGGCAGCACCCATCAGATTAGACCCAGTATCACCGAGCATCCCCTTTGCCTTCAGATCAACAGGAAATAGGGCTAATAGGCCGCCAGCTATAGGGGACAGCAGAACCAAAGGCATTTTACTCCAGTAAACAGCCAGCAAAATAATAAACCACAGATAGAACACCTTGATCGCCCTACCAGGACGCAGATCCATCAGATTGATGGTATTGGCAGCCAATGCGATCAATAAAGCTGCAGTCAATATCTCCCACCAGGGCTGTGATTTCAGCAACAGCAATGAAAGGAACAGGGCTCCCAATCCCCCTCCTAAAGCCTTTAAGGCACCTGTGGTAAGCCTCCCCTGAAACAAAGCGCCAAAATGCCCTTTCAGCCCACGGCTGTCCCTGGACCCCAGCAGATCATCGATCAGGCCCAGCAGGGCAAAAAACAGAACAGCCAGCAGAAAAGTAAGAACAGCTTCTGCTGAGAACCACTGCAGCAAAAGAAATGCTGCCAAGAGGTAAACAACAACCAGAACTAAACCAATGCTTACAGGAATGGATTCCTGGCGAAAGTTGGGGCGAACAGCTCCTGTTTCCTGAAGCAAATAAATAAAAAAAGGAAGCAGTAGCAAGGTTAGAATATAACCCACTCCCACTCCAATTAGTATCTTCATTGAGCCACCTCTTTCCAGGAACTGATCAAAGCCAGCAGAACATCTTTGAACTGCCTGCCCCGGTGCATAAAACCGGAAAGATCCCTGCCGGTGACCCGGTGAAACATTGTTGTGGGAACCTCCTGGATGCGAAAACCGCAGCGTGCTGCCTTAATGGTCATAGCTAACTCTACACCATATCCGGAAGCAAAGGGTGCCACCGCATCCAGTACCTCTCTGCGCATAACCCGCTGGCCTGAAAGGGGAGCTTCCAGCCGCAGCCCTGTACGCAAATAGATCCCGGTGCGGGCCAAACCTTTGACCAGACCAAACCCTCCTGCTTTTTTAACAGGAGGGAAGGTAGCAATAGTCATGTCTGCCTTGTTATCCAAAACCGGGCCTGCCAGTAACTCCAGTTGACCTGCACTTTCACCCAGATCCCCATCCAAGAGAGCCACCACTGGTTGATTAATATAGGGTATACCCCGATTGAGGGCCTCCCCCTTACCATAATTAGAGCCCAAGCTGATTACCTGGGCACCTGCTTCCTTTGCTTTCAGCGCTGTTCCATCCTGGGACCCGTCATCTACCACTATCAACTGCCCAACATGAGGAACCTTGATAGCTGCTTTCACTGTCTCAGCTATTAAATCTTCTTCATTATATGCTGGAATCAATACACTAATCAAATCAAGGTCACTTCCTTACTCCAAAGGGGGAAGAAAACTTTCTGCGGTCTCTTTAATTCCATAATGCCCTGGATAACCGTTCATCGCCTGTATTAAAGCCAACTGTCCATGGGCTGTGTCAATATTATCGACCGTTGTCAAATGAACATTCTTATAATAGCGAATATAAGAAATCTCTACATCACTGTCTTCAGTCCCGTAAACAGTGCAGCCTGCTTTCTGCAGTGATTTTATCAAATTCAGATCAAAGATCTTGGCATAATTCTCATCTTTATTATGACTTCCCCCGATCACAATTACATCCTGCAGGGGATGGCCATAGGTCCCTGTGACACTGGCGATCTCATTGTCATCTAAAAAAACAATTAGATCGCGGTGTGCTCCTGTGGCCACCGCTTCTCCCAACAGTTTAGCCAGATTAGCCAGGTATGCATCAGGATCGGGGTCATCTTTACCCAGCATCCCTGCTGTTTGTTTGCTTAAACTGGAATCTTTAAGCAAGCCCAGATTGACCACAGTAACCGACTGTAGATCGGCTCCTGCAGATCTGAGAGCACTGAGCAAGCCGTCATGTTCTTTATTATAGTTGATATCAATCACAGCTATTTTACGTCCTTCAAGCTTTCCCCTCACAAGTAAAGGTAATACACTCTCATCGAATTTCTGGTGGTTGGCGATCACTTCCTGAGCCTGCATGAGGGCATCAGCATTCACCTTATTTTCCTCACGCAAAACAGTAAATTCTTTTTCCAACCCTTCGATCATCTTCTTCTGCTGCTGGGTAATCGCATCACTGCTGATCATTGAAGTGCCGATCAAAATCCCTAACCCTAAAGCCAAAAATACAGCAGCCAAAGAAGCAATGTGATATCTAATATCAACAATCAAGCTAAAAAACTCCTTCCGTTTTCCTCCATAACCGGCTATAAATCCTATTATATTCGCAGCAATAGCTTAACCTGCATAATCAACAGCTTAAGAAAACCCCTGGTAGCTGGAGACATAATAACGATCACAAAAATAGGTAGCAAGGCGGCAAGAAATATCTGTAACACATGTTTCAGCTTCAGCCCCTGCCGGTAAAGTTTGCTTACTCCTTTAGCATCAACCAGCTTAGAACCAACCTTGAGACGCACTAAAAAGGTGCTAGCCATCCCTGGACGGCCCTTCTCCAAAAAATCGATCATATTGGAGTGGGTCCCTACAGCCACCATCAATTCAGCACCATGTTCATAGGCCAGCAGGAACGCAATATCCTCACTGGTCCCTGGAGCTGCATAAACAACAGCATCCAAACACAGTTCCTTAACTCTCGCTAAACCTGGTGCGCTTCCATCTGTATAGGCATGAACCACAAGTTCAGCACCACACTGCAGCGCTTTATCAGAAACACTATCCATATCCCCTACAATAATATCAGGTCGATAACCCAGTTCCAACAGGGCATCAGCCCCACCATCCACACCGATCAGCACAGGTTTTATTTCATCGATATAAGATTTCACTGTAAGAATATCATGCTGGTAGCCGGCCCCACGCACTACAATCATGGCATGCCGGCCCTTTAATTTTGTTTTTAATGGGGGCGCGGGGTATTCCCCCAGAATTAATCCCTTTTCCCTGCGGGCATAATCCAGGGTATTATCAACAAACTTGGCCAGTTCATGCTTAACATTATCCTGTGCTGCAGCCATTTTCTCCCTGACTGCCTCTTCAGTGAGGAGAACAGCCCGGGCCACAAAAACACCATTGCAGAAAATATCCTCTCCGGAGATGACAACCTCATCCCCTTCGCGGATCATCTGCATCACATCCTGGCCCGCATTATCAAGAAGCGGGACCCCTGCCATGATTATCTTAAGAGGACCCGCATTAGGATACCTGCCGGTTATTGATAAACTAGCATTGATGATTGCTTTTGGCCGGCAATTGATCAGTGATTCTGCGGCCAACTCGTCAATATCTGTATGATCAATAACAGCTATTTCATGATTAGACAAGCGTTTGACGAGGTTTTTTGTGCGAACATCAACTCTTGCCTTTCCCTTAATCTCCATGACCTAACCCTGCCTCGCCATTCTGACTTGCTATTAATTTTATACCAATTAATATTTGCATGCAAGTTTGCCTAACTGACCTTGGTTCCCACCCTCAAGCGGTCAGCAACCATAGCAATAAACTCTGAATTGGTTGGTTTTCCCCGTTCCACATCAATAGTGTACCCAAAGAATTTGTTCATTAGTTCCACATTGCCCCGATCCCAGGCCAACTCGATGGCATGACGGATTGCCCTTTCCACTCTGCTGGGTGTTGTGTTGTATTTCTCGGCTATAGCAGGGTAGAGTTCTTTAGTGACAGCACCTAATAGGTTCATCTCTTCCACAACCATCAATATAGCATCCCTGATATATTGATAACCCCTCACATGGGCTGGAACCCCCATTTGGTGCATTAAATTGGTGACCTCAACATCCAGGTTGCGGGTTTTGGGGATAGAACTTTTCACATTCCCCACCTGATTATTGGCCAACTGCCGCACCCTGTTGGCCAGTATCTCCAGGTCAAAGGGTTTGAGGATATAGTAATTGGCACCTAACTCCACCGCACGCCTGGTCATCGCCTCCTGTCCAAAAGCGGTGAGGATAATTACCCGCGGGCGGTCCTCACCATAGTCCATAGAAAGCTTCTCCAGCACACCAATTCCATCCAAATGAGGCATAATCAGATCCAGAATAATCACATCCGGAGTTTCCTCATTCAACATCTCTATAGCCTGTATTCCGTTATGTGCCACCCCGCAAACAACACAATCCTCAAGGCCATCAAAATATTCTTTCAAAATTTCGCAAAAATCCTTGTTATCGTCCACTATCATTATCTTAATCTGACTTACCAAAGAATTTCGCCCCCTACATACAAATTACTTTATGTTATATCCTTTAATTTTATAGTTACTTCGACACCCCTACAAATATTTCCTTCATCGAAATATAGGAGAAGATGACTTATTATAGATTTATAAAGATATTAAAAAACTATACTGCCAGTCTCTCCTGATAGGGTGTCATACTTGTTCTGCCCGGCAGCAAGCCGGCTTCTTCCAGCATCATCTCAGCAAATACCCCATAGCCCTTGGCAGGGTCATTAACCAATACATGGGTCACCGCACCCACCAATTTCCCTTCCTGAATTATGGGACTTCCGCTCATCCCTTGAATGATGCCGCCTGTCCGGCGCAGAAGGTCCGGGTCAGTGACCTTGATGATCATAGATTTCCCATCAGCCCGTGGTCTGGGAAAAACAGTTTCAATGTTTACTTTAAAAGCTTCAATGGTACGATTATTGATAACGGTGAGCATAATTGCTGGCCCTTCTTTAACCTGGTAACTCATGGCCACCGAAATCGGTTCTGGGAATAAGGGATTGGTCACTCCCTGCTGTAAACGGCCAAATATTCCGTATGTGGTGTTCTTACTTATTTTCCCTGAAATATCATTTCCACCGAAGAAGCCAATTTTTTCGCCGATTTTACCCCGTTCACCCTTTTGGATTGCCTGCACAACAGCAGAAACAACCCTGCCATCTTGAAAGACCATGGAATCCTCCGGGCCAGAAGTAGTGATCATATGCCCCAATGCTCCAAATTTTTTTGTTTTGGGTTCGACAAAAGTAAGGGTGCCTACACCGGCAGCAGCATCACGCACCAGAAGTCCGATGCGGTAGCGCCCGGTTTCACCACAGAACTGGGGTCTTATTTTTACTTCGCTAACCTTTCCCTTGTATTTGATCTTAAGCCTGATCTGTTTTTTCTTTCTGGCCTCTTGATCGATCAAATAGCTTAACTGGCTATCACTCTGTACCGCTGTACCCTCAACTTTCAAAATAACCGTTCCCGGCTTAAGACCAGCATCCTTACCGGGTGATACTTTGCTGCCATCCTGCAGTGTAATCTGAGAGTAACCCATCACCATAACACCCTCTGCGTTGAGTAGGACACCGATAGAGTGGCCTCCCACCATCACTTTTATAGGGGATACCACCTGCAGGGTAACTTTTTTGAAAGGGATCACACCAAAAAGGCGCAAATAGAGGTTGATATTCCCTGGAACATCAGCGATCAGAGAGTCATTCTGCTGCAGGATTTTCTGATTTGACCCATCCTGTAATTTTAGCTTTTCTTCCCCTTCAAGCACCAGAGCAGTAAGCTTCTCTGATAAATAAGCTGGGAAAAGATTTTCCAGGGCCACTCTATCCCCCACATTAACCCGCAGATGTGCCGGATTGGAAGCAGCAAATTGAACCAGGATTAGATAGCTTGATACTGTGAAAATTACAAAGAAAAAAAGACCAATTATCCTTTTTAGGTTTGTGGTCTTAATCTTGCTTCAACTCCTGTGTGATCTCCTGGTCACACTCTTCCTCCGCAATTGTTAAAATAACCTTTTCTTAAAATCTTTATACCCTGAATTATCCCTCCTCTCTAAATTTTAAAATCTGCCGGGCATGATTCAGTGTTGCCTCTTCATCTGCTGTACCGCCCAGCATGCGCACAATCTCAGTTACCCTCTCATCAGATTGGAGTTGTTTTACATTAATCCTTGTTTTTCCACCAGCAGCGCTTTTGCTTATATAAAAATGGGTCTGTGCCCGCCCAGCTATATGTGGGGCATGGGTCACACAGATAACCTGTTTGTTCTGTGCAGCATAATAGAGCCGTTCAGCCACTGCTTGTAATGTCAATCCACCGATCCCAGCATCAATTTCGTCAAAGATCAGTGTGGGAATTTGATCATTATCCGCCAGAACCACCTTTAATGCCAGCATCACCCGGGACATTTCTCCACCTGAAGCAATTTTGGACAGGGGTTTCAGCGGTTCCCCGGGGTTGGCACTGAACAGAAACTCCAAAATATCATAACCTGCAGCTGTTGGTTCAGCTGACCGGCTAAAACCTACCTCCAAACGGGCATTTTCCAAACCCAGGGTGCGCAGTTCAGCAGCCACAGCTTCGCTCAGCAAGTGCGCCCCTTCCTGCCGCATAGCACTCAGCCTGCCGGCTTCTTCTTCATATCTCTCCAATGTTTCTCTTAATTCAGCTTCAAGCTGCTCTTTGCGCTGTGCTGCGCCCTCCAACCTTTCCATCTCCGCTGCTGCTTCCTCCCGAAAGGCGCAGACCTCTTTGAGGGAAGCACCATATTTGCGCATCAGATCATGGAGAGCGAAAAGCCTTTCCTCAACATTCCGGGCGTGATCCGGATCAAAATTCAACTGTTCCCTGTAGGAACGAAGCTTAGCAATGATATCCTCTAAACGATATAAAAGATCCTCGATAGATGAAGCGAGTTCCTCCACTGATTTGTCGATACGGGCTATTTCCCGGATCTTTGCTGCGGCTTCTCCCAGTTGATCATAAGCGGGAGGGATCCCTTCGCCATCTGATAACTGTTCAATTGCTTCCTGTACAAAAACTGCTAATTTTTCACCATAGCGCAGGCGCTCCCTTTCTTCACGCAGTTGTTCCTCTTCTCCGGGAACGGGATTGACCTGGTCGATCTCCTGCAGGGCAAAGCTCAAGTAATCCAAACGGCGCTCTATTTCATTTTCGCTCAACTGCTGCTGCTTCTGCTCTTTTTTCAGCTGCATCAACTGTTTATATAATTCAGCCACTAGCTCTCTCTGCTCCAACACCTGAGAACCGCAATAGCGGTCCACCAGTTCCCTGTGCTCACTGATCCGCAATAGTGATTGGTGCTCATGCTGGCCGTGAATATCCACCAAATACTCCCCAAAGGGCCGGTACATGCTGAGGGGAACAGCCCGTCCATTGACACGGCAAATACTCCTCCCCTCAACACTTATCTCCCTGGTCAGCAGTAGAGTATGGTCTTCACTTACCGGTAACCCTAGAGAAAGCAGTTTTTCTTCAACCCAGGGACAGCGGCTATAGTCAAAAAGGCCCTCTACCTGTGCTTTTTCCGCACCCTTTCTCACCAGGTCGCTGGAAGCCCGCATCCCCACCAGCAGATTCATAGCATCTACTATAATTGACTTACCTGCACCTGTTTCTCCGGTAAGCACATTCAATTGGGGCCCGAACATCAGCTCAACATTTTCAATCAATGCAAAATCCCGGATCACAAGCTGAATCAGCATAGATAAACCTCACTTTAATAACTCTTCCAGCCGGGATACCACCTGGGGAACAGCATCTCGGGGCTTGATGATCATCAAAATGGTATCATCTCCGGCAATGGTTCCCAGTAATTCCTTCCAACCAACCTGATCCAGGGCAGATGCCACATTATGTGCTGCACCAGGCAAGGTTTTGACCAGGATCAGATTTTCGCAATCATCAAACTTCACCACATTTTCCCGAAACAAACGGCGCAAACGGTCATGGCCCCGTGGGTGATCAAACTGCTGCGGCCTGGCATAGCGATAAGAATCAGGCCCTGTCGGTACCTTAACCAACTGTAATTCTTTAATATCCCGTGAAATAGTTGCCTGAGTGGTCTTGATGCCTCTAGCCAACAGTTCTTGAGCCAACTGAGACTGGGTGGTCACAGGTTTTTCAGCTATTATTTCTAGTATCGCCTGCTGCCTTAGCGGTTTCATAGGATACCATAATCCTCCATATAATTAATTTCCTCCCCGAAATTTTAAGCGCAAAACTTCGGAAAAGGATCTCTTTTTTACCTTGACAAGTTTAGTATAAACATCTGCTTTGCGGACCACAACACTATCATTCTTTTTTAAGGGAAATCCCACCTGTCCATCGATGGTGAGCATTACATCACTGCTATTTGTTCTCAAAATAATTCTGATCTCCTGATCATCGGATAGAATAAAGGGCCTGGCATTAAGGCTGTGGGGGCAGACCGGTGTGACAATCATTACTTCCAACTGAGGGTTAACAATAGGGCCACCTGCAGAAAGTGAGTAAGCAGTGGATCCGGTTGGAGAAGCGACAATAAGGCCATCTGCTCGATAGGTTGCTAAATATTCGCTGCCTAAATAGGTTTCCAACTTGATAATCCGGGAAATGGGGCCATTGTTGATTACCACATCATTGAGAGCAATAAAATCCTTGAGTGGTGAACCATCACGCAGGACCCTGGCTGCTAGCATCATACGGGACTCGATTTCATAATCATCCTTGATCAGTTTGTTCAAAGCAGGGAAAAGATCAGGTACCTCCAAATCGGTCAAAAATCCCAAATGGCCAAGATTAACCCCCAGAATAGGAATCCCTTTTTCAGCAACTTGACGGGCAACCCCTAGGATTGTTCCATCCCCCCCAAGGGTCATGACCAGATCAACATCCTCCTGAAAATCGATTTCAGGGCAGTCAAAGGAGGACATATACATACTCTCTGTAGATTGAGGGACAACGACCTTTATATCCCTGGCCTTAAACCACTCCATGAGGGATTGTAGAAACCTGCCCCTTCTTATTTTGCGCATATTGACAACCAAGCCTACCTGTTTCATCTCCGCCTCCTCAAGTAGACTTGCAGTGCCGATCTAATAATACAGAGTGTGCCAAATCAACCACTGCTTCTACATCTTTTTGAAAATCACGCTCTATCCCATCCTGATCGGCCGCAAGCCATAAAAAGAATTCTAAATTGCCATCTGTTCCGGTAACAGGTGAATAGGTCAGCCCTTTATATGAATAACCACACTCCAGGGCCTTTTGGATCACATCAAGGAGAACCTGCCTGTGTACCTCAGGGTCCCTGATGATACCACCTTTACCCACCTGTTCTGGCCCCGCTTCGAACTGGGGCTTGACCAGTGCAAGCACTTCTCCACTGCTGTGCAGCAGTTCCCTTACCGGTGAAAGCACCTTTCCCAAAGAGATAAAGGAAAGATCAAGTGTTACCAGATCCACTTTCTCTCCCAGTTGCTCAGGTGTTAAATAGCGAAGGTTCACCCTTTCCATAACGGTGACACGAGGATCCTGGCGGAGTTCCCAGGCAAGCTGTCCATAACCCACATCAACAGCATACACCCTTTTGGCACCTAGACCTAAAAGGCACTGGGTAAAACCACCTGTTGAAGCTCCTGCATCCAGAACCAACCGCCCCTGGACAGGTATTTTGAATTCCTTCAGTGCACCCTCCAGTTTAAGGCCACCACGGCTCACATAAGGACAGGGATCCTCTTTTACCCTGATCTCCCCCTGGGGGTCCACAAAGGTTCCAGGCTTCTCTATTCTTTTTCCCTCATAATAAACCACACCTGCCATCAGGGCACGCCTGGCACGCTCACGGCTTTGGAAAAAGCCCTTTTCCACCAGGAGTTGATCAATGCGTTTCTTCTTACTCACTGTGTTCTACAACCAGCCCTTCTGCTTAATGAAATTAACAATACCCGCCGCATCCAAGCCCAGATTGCGGCGCAGAATATCAGGTGCACCGTGTTCCACAAAACAATCAGGGATACCTATTCTCAGTACCTCACCAGAGAAAGAATGGATTGAGAGCATTTCCAACACTGCACTCCCAAACCCCCCAGCCAGAACATTCTCCTCCACAGTAATAACCCTTTTCGTCCTGTTGGCCCACTCTAATATCAACCCTTCATCCAGTGGTTTGACGAACCGGCAGTTAATAACTGCCACCTCTTTTCCGCAAGCAGACATCTGCTCTGCTGCCTCAAGGGCCTGGTAAACAAGGGGGCCAACCGCAAAAATAACCATATCTGACCCCTCCCGGAGCAGTTCCCCTTGACCCAGCGGGATCTCCCGCTGGTTGTAATCAACCTCCAGCAATGGGCCAGCCCCTCTGGGATAGCGTATAGCCACAGGGCCAGAATAGTTAACTGCACTCTTAAGCATGGCAACCAGCTCATTTTGATCCCGGGGCACCATAACGGTCATCCCGGGGATATGCCGCAGATAAGAAAGATCAAAAATTCCCTGATGGGTCTCTCCGTCCTCTCCCACAATTCCTCCCCGGTCCAGAGCGAAGATCACATGCAGGCCCTGCAAAGCTGTATCATGGATCAGTTGATCATAAGCCCGTTGCAAAAAAGTAGAGTAAATGGCCACAACCGGAAGACAGCCTGCTCGAGCCAATCCGGCAGCCATGGTCACCGCGTGTTCTTCAGCTATACCCACATCAAAAAAACGTTGAGGGTACTTCCTGGCAAAATCCCGCAGCCCTGTACCATCAGACATGGCTGCAGTAATGGCTATCATCTGGGGATGTTCTGCAGCCAGATCAACAACCGTTTTACCAAATACCTCTGTAAAAGTGGGAGCAGGGCCTTTAGATTTGGGAAGTCCTGTTTTTAGATCAAAAGAGCCAATACCGTGATACTTGTCAGGATATTGTTCCGCTGGTTTATATCCTTTTCCCTTTATTGTATTTACATGCACTAAAACAGGCCCAGCCAGCATTCTGGCTCTTTCAAAGACATTGATCAGGTCTTTGATATTATGTCCATCAATAGGCCCTAAATAGGTAAACCCCAATTCCTCAAAAAGCATCCCCGGTACCAGCAGGTATTTCACACTGCCTTTGACACGCTCTGCAGCTTTAAACACCCGAGGCCCTATATTGGGTATGCGCTGCAGGACTTCTTTGATCTCCCCTTTACTCCTGTGGTATAAGGGATCGGTCCGCAGCCTGCTCAAATATCCGGAAAGTGCACCTACATTCCTGGTAATGGACATCTCATTATCATTGAGGACAACGATGAGGCGGGTTCCCAATTGGCCGGTATGGTTTAATCCCTCAAAGGCCAATCCCCCGGTTAGTGCCCCATCCCCGATGACTGCGATCACTGAGTGATCTTCACCCTTCAGGTCCCTGGCCAGGGCTAGGCCTAGGGCAGCTGAAATCGATGTGCTGCTGTGGCCAGTTTCAAAACAGTCGTGAACACTTTCCCCACATTTGGGAAACCCGCTTAAACCCTTATACTGCCGGAGGGTTTTCATCTGTTCACTCCTGCCGGTGAGAATCTTATGAACATAACTCTGGTGTCCCACATCCCAGATGATCTTATCTCTTGGGGAGTCAAAAACATAATGAAGTGCTAACGTAAGTTCCACAACACCCAGGTTTGGAGCCAAATGACCCCCGGTGCGGGATACGATTTCCAGAAGATAATCCCTTATTTCCTGTGCCAGCATATCCATCTGTTGCAGAGACAGCATCCGGAGATCAGATGGCTGACAGATCTTTTCCAACATCAAAAGCTTCACCTTTTTCCTTTATTCGAAAATAGTTCTCGTTTAGTCAATTTTTCTATCCAGGCAATGATCTGCCCGATGCGGAAGATGATCTCTGTTGCCTCATTTAGTGCAATTCCTTTTCCTATCGCCTTACCCCCTACAGTAAGGGCAGCAACCAATCCGGTCATCACCGTTGTCAGGAGGGTGGTATCCAGCCTGGGGCCAGTTGTCAACAGCCGAAAGACAATAGCCACCCCGATTGCACCCCCTACTGTCGCACAAATGTCACCCATCACATCATTACAAATAATTGAAACCTGATCTGCATTTTTGACCAGCTTAACAGCCTGCCGCGCCCCCCATACCCTGTTGGCAGCACGGGCATTTAAAGGGCTTATTTCCGCAGCTGCAGCAGCAAAACCGATCATATCAAAGAGTACACCGATCAGTATAATAATCAACAAAAGCAGCAATGCTAATACAAGAGTAGTGATTTTCCCCAGGAAAATATCAGATAAGTAACTGAATAGCAGGCTGAGAACAAATGTTAATAAAGCATTGCCGAGACCACGGCGCAGCCATCGGTTTTGTTCAGGCATTCAGGTCACCACGAAATGTTATTAAGAAATAGGTTGGGGTAAGGTTTTTTAACCTCGACCTCCAACCTGATAGATCTCAATGTAACAGGTGGTCTCCTGCTGGGTAAATATTGTGGCTTAGGTCTAGCAGGTTTTCCCAACAAGGAGCCAGGACGTCGCCGTCCTGGTGGTTTCCCTTTCATCCCTGTTCTGCTTCGTTGCCGAAAGCAGGGCTAGATTACCACTTAGTCCACACTTTAATCCCCAACAGGAGCTGCTAGGCAGACAGTCTAGGAGATTTCCTCGACGTATTGGCTAGTTTCTAGCCTCTTTTGCAGTGAAGGTTTCAGCCCTGGCTTGCTGTTGCAGGGCCCTACACCAGCAGGCCATTTTGTTGGCATCCACCATCACCACTCAAGGCAGGCTACACTGCACACAGCACTAATCAGGTACCGCATACAGGTTCAACTCAAAGCCGTAGTATTACACCACGCACTTGAGCCTCCGCGGAAGAAGGGTCAACGCCTACATGCCATTGTAGATCGCCCTTCATCCTTAACTCCCAGCACAAGCCCCCGACTGGGCGTCGAAAGCCAGCACCAGGAACTTCATCGATGTGCCCGTGACGGATTTTTAGGCCCGCCTTCGAAACTAGCCGCTACGACTAGAATACTGCACCACCTGTCCATCATATCTCAATGCTTGTGAGAATTATTATAACACAAATAGATAAGCACAACAAATATTTGGGGAGATCAGGAAAATCAACACCAGATTGGATTGGTTTAGGATTTTCGGGAAAGGAGATAGAAAGCCGCATCCTTTAGAAAATCTGCTTGAGGCCCAAAAGGAGCAAGGCTCTGCTGGCAGATCTTCACCTGTTCAACTGCAAGTTTTTTTGCCTGTTCAGTCCCCAAGAGGGCTGGATAGGTAGCCTTTTTTTTGGCCAAATCCCGTCCTGTTTTTTTGCCCAGCAGCTTTTCATCCCCTGTGATATCCAGCAGGTCATCTATGATCTGATAGCAAAGGCCAAAGGCTCTGGCATACTCTGTGAGGGCCTGCAGTTCATCTTCAGGAGCAGCACCCAGCAGTGCCCCACTCCTCACAGCTGCCAGGAAAAGCGCCCCGGTCTTATGTCTGTGGATATATTCCAGAGTTTCCTTACTTACAGCAAGCCCTTCTGACTCCAGGTCAACCACCTGGCCGCCGATCATCCCCAAGGAACCAGCTGCTCTTGCGATCTCCTGTACAACCTGCAGCACTGTCCTTTCTGCAAAGCCTTCTTCCTGGAGAAGACAGAGGATTTCAAAAGCCCTGGTCAGTAAAGCATCACCAGCAAGGATAGCTATCGCCTCTCCAAAAACCTTATGGCAGGTGGGTTTTCCCCTCCGGTAGTCATCATCATCCATGGCTGGAAGGTCATCATGGATCAATGAATAGGTATGAATCATTTCCAGCGCGCCAGCAGCCGGCAGGACCCGCTTCTCCTCAACTCCAAAGATGCGGGCTACAGCTATGGTGAAGGCCCCACGCAAACGCTTCCCCCCGGCGAAAAGGCTGTAGCGCATAGCCTCATGGATTGATGGGGGATAAACAGAGGAAGCTGGAAGATAGCCTTCCAAAGCGCAATTGATCATCTCTGCTAAACGGCTGAGTTCATCTTCCCATTTCATTTAGTCTTGCCTCCGGACTCTCTGCTATCCAGCCAGGAGGGTGCCTCTTGATAGAATTCCTCCATCAGCACCTCCACCCGCTCTTCAAAAGCATTAAGCCTCTGTACAAGGATGCGCAGTAGAGCAATTCCCTGCTCAAAATAACTGAGGGACTGATCAAGGGTAAGTTCACCCTTTTCCAACTCACCAACCACTTCAGTGAGCCTGGCGAGTGCTTCTTCAAAGGTCAAATCCGCATTTTGCTGCTGCTCCATTGACTCTCCCCCTTCACTTTATTGACTGTGCAGTCAATGCTGCCCTTGCGGAGAATAACGGTCACTTGATCCCCTTTTTTCACAGCACTGCTGTCTTGGATCAGTTTTCCCGACTGAGCATCAAGGCACATGCTATAACCCCTTTTTAGCACATGAAAAGGGCTTAAAGCATCAAGTTTGCCGGAGAGCGCTTTAATTTCTCCAGAGTACCGGTCTAGAATCAGTTGCGGCATTTGCAGCAGCCTTAGGCTGTAACCGCTTATCTCCTGCTTCTGCAATGATAAGGTGCGTCCCAACAGGCCCTTTAAATTTCTGGCAGAATACATGTAGATATACTCCTTTTCCGCCTGCAACTTCTGCTGGGCCGCTCTGAACAATCTGTTCATCAACTGGCTTAACCTCTCATCCAGTTCAGACCGGCAGGGTACAACCATTTCCGCAGCAGCAGATGGGGTAGGAGCCCGCAGATCCGCCACCAGATCAGCGATGGTGTAATCTGTTTCATGGCCAACTGCACTGACCACCGGTAAACGGGAATGAAAAATGGCGCGGGCAACCTTTTCGGTGTTAAAGGCCCAGAGTTCCTCCAGGGAACCTCCCCCGCGCCCCACTATAATTACATCAATATCTTCTCTTTCATTCAAGAGACTGAGAGCAGAGCAGATCTCCTCTGGAGCCCCTTCCCCCTGTACAGCTGAAGGGGAGAGGACCACAGGCATCTGAGGAAAACGCCTCTTAATAACTGTGATGATGTCACGCCAGGCAGCTCCTGTAGGAGAAGTAACCACACCGACCCCCCGGGGAAGTGGGGGTATTTTCCTTTTATGCTCAACTGCAAAGAGTCCCTCTTTTTGGAGACGCTCTTTCAACTGGCAGAATGCCTGGTAAAGAGCCCCCTTACCATCTGGAGCCAACTCCTGAACATAGAACTGGCATAAACCATCCCGCTCATAAAAACTGAAATATCCACGGGCTAAAACTCTCATCCCATCAGCAGGTGGAAATGAGAGCCTGCGTGCAGAGGAGCGGAACATCACACACCTCAGACAACCGTTTTGATCCTTTAATGTAAAATAGATATGCCCTGAACTGTGATACTTATAATTGGATATCTCTCCCCGCACCCAGAGATCACTTAACAGCGGGTCCCCTTCCAGAAGATTGCGCAGGTAAGCATTGATTTCACTTACCTGGTAAATTCTCCGCTCTGCTAATACCATAGATCACCGATTCTTCCTCTTGTTTTCGATAAATTATACTCCACTCAAACGCTTGGCAGCCTCAACCAAATTGTAGATCAGCATAATGATCCGCATTGGCCCCACACCACCGGGAACCGGGGTGATAGCACCGGCCACTTCCGCAGCGCTGTCGTAATCCACATCCCCAACTGATTTACCATCGACCCAATTGGAGCCTGTATCAATGACAATTGCACCCGGTTTGATCATATCCCCGGTGATCGCCCGCGGCCTTCCCACCTCTGTGATGATGATATCAGCCTGTTTGGTATAAGGCACAAAATCCTCATCCGGGTGTACCAGGGTAACTGCACAGCCCTTTTCAAAGAGCATCATGGTCACCGGTTTGCCGATCTCAATGGACCAGCCTACAACCACCGCATGTTTCCCTTTGAAATCAACATTGATATTCTCCAGCATTTTAACACAGGCATTGGCGGTAACACCGCGATAGCAGTCATCCCCGATCATTAAATTACCCAGGTTCATGGGATGGAAGGCATCAATATCCTTTTCGGGAAGAATAGCATCCATCACCTGTTTCTCATACTGATGCAAGTGTTCAGGCAGAGGCAGTTGAACCAAAATTCCATGGATTTTCTCATCTTTGTTGAGCCGGTCGATGAGGCCCATAATCTCATCAATTGCTGCATCATCATTCAGGTGGTGGACTTCAGCATATCCACCTACTTCTTCACACTTCTTGGCTTTACTGCGCACATAAAGAGCGGAATCCTCAGCCCCACCTACCAGTACAAGTGCCATACCGGGAGTAACACCCTTTTTTTTCAGTTCCTCTACCTCCCGGGCCAAGGCATCCCGTACCTCTGCCGCCATTTCCTTTCCACTGATCCGATCTGCTGGCATTAAAACAACCCCCCTGTAATATTATCCTATTAAAAACAGAATAAGGAAAGAAGAACTGGACCATACTCTCACGATCCAGTTCTCCGTTCCATCAACTTGACCTTAGGACTGCTTCATCTCCAACTGCCACTTAGCAGCTTCAATAGTGTTGCGCATCAAAATGGCTGTTGTTGCAGTGCCGGCGCCACCTGGAACCGGGGTAATCCATGAGGCTTTTTCCATAGCCACTTCGGTTTCCACATCGCCCAGAATCTTCCCGTCTGGCTGCGGGTTGATTCCGATGTCAACAACAATAGCCCCCTCTTTAATCCAATCACCTTTAATCAGGTGAGGTACTCCAACTGCAACAACCAAAATTTCGGCCCTGCGAACGTGTGACTCAGTTAACCCCCTCTGTCCGGTGGCAATATGGCAAATGGTGGTAGTGCCAAAGCTGTTCAGCAGAAGCAGTGCTGCTGGTTTGCCCACAATATCACTGTGTCCTACCACAACCACTTCTTTACCATAGAGATCCACACCTGTGGATTTGATCAATTCATAGGCCCCAAGTGCTGTACATGGTACCAATCTGGGTTTACCAAAGGTAACAAGACCCATATTGGTTGGGGTGACACCCTCAACATCCTTCTCATAAGCGATGCTCCACTGGCATACCTTGGCATCGATATGCTGTGGTACAGGCATCTGCAGAATGATTCCGGTAACATTGGGATCAGCATTGAGCCCAGCGATATGTTTCAGCAACTGCTCCTGGGTAGTACTCTCTGGAAGCTCCTGCAGTTCATACTTGATACCGCAGAGTTCAGCATTTTTCCTCTGCGCATTGGTATACACCTTAGAAGCTTCGTTCTCACCGACCTGAACCGCCACCAGGCTTGGGGAAACCCCCTTAGCCTTTAACTCTTCGACCTCTTTTTTTACTTCCTCTTTGATCTTGTCTGCAAGAGGTTTGCCCTTTAAAAGTTGTGCTGGCATCTTTCCTCCTCCTTTATAGTTTTAATAATTGATCAAAAAAAGAAAACTCTGCCCGCTCACCCCCATCCTCTTTATCCTGGGCTAACGAATATACAAAAACAATAAAACAGCCATTTAGATGAGTAGCTGTTCAGGCCACCAAACAAGGTGACACTTAACCTTGTGAATATATTCGCAGTTAACTATTCAAATTCCTGCCATGTCCAGTAAAACTTTCATTCCTTTTTCAGAAAATAAAAGACCCGGCATTATGAATTGTTGCCGGGTTCTTCGCTTATTTCACGGGCGATTCTGCCCAGAATACCATTAATGAAGCGGGGTGCATCCTCATGGCTGTAAGTCCTGGCCAACTCTATCGCTTCATTAATAGCCACATTGATCGGTGTCTTCTGATAAAGGATCTCATAAATACCCATACGCAAAATATTGCGGTCAACCCCTGCCATCCGGGACAGATCCCATTCCACAGAGTAGCGCTTGATATAATCATCTATCTCAGATTGGTGTTCGAGGGTACCCCTGATCAGAGAACGGGAAAATGCTGCCATTTCATCTGACAAAGGGTATTCAGCCAGCAGATAGTCTAAAACAGTGAAAGGATCTGCATTAACTAGATCTACCTGAAATAATACTTTTAATGCAATTTCTCTGGCCCGCCGCCTGCCCAATAAACAGACCTCCTTCTTTATGCTAGTGGCAGGGCCTGCTTATTTATTGAAAGAAACGGTCCCACCAGTCACCTGGACCCTGTCCTCCTCCTTCATCAATACGCCTACCCAGGTAATAACCGATGACAACGAAAGCAATGACTAGAACCGACTTCCAGAAACCAAATGAAATAATAAGCAGCCCGATAACCAAACCCAGAGCCACGCCCAGCAGTTTTCCCCGGTGATTATCTAACAGGTACTGAATAATCTCAAAAAAATTCCTACCCATAACAGATACTCCCTTTCTACTCAACCCGGGGTCGTATATCTGAGGCAACACTTTGTATGATAACCTGCACCTTGGAGACCTGCACACCGGCCTTTTTCTCCAAGTACTCCTGAACGATCCCCTGTACATCCTGCGATACCTGCGGAAGATTGGCATCGGGATTAACACTCAGATGCAGCAAAATCACCAGACCATCCTGGTCAAAGCGCAGAACAGGCTTGACCTCCCGCACATCACGTACATCCCGGGCTGCCCTGCGGATCAAATTCTCCAGCGCAGTTGCAGAAATCTTGACCCTGCCCAAACCTGATTCCCGGATGATCACTTCCCACTCCCGGGGGCGCCGGAATACCGCCAACAAGGACCATAATGACAGAACTACTAAAAATGCACTGCCGGCAGCCAACCCCCATCTGTTTCCTGCTTCAGACAGAAAAGAATCGACGTACTCCAGGGGCTGCAGCAGGCCAAGGGCTACCGCAATGGCGCACCCTGACAAAAACAAAATAATCAAAGCAAAAATAATAAGGAAAAAAAGGTTTTGTTGGCGCATAAAGAATTAAGACTCCTTTCCCCTGCCTCTATTTGACCCGCTGTTCTTCCTGGGCTTCAGGAAAGGAAACACCCTGTACATGAACATTGACCTCAATTACTTTCAGGCCTGTCATCCTTTCGATTGCCTGTTTAACATTCTCCTGTACTTTAAGGGCAACTTCCGGTATCCTGCTTCCATACTCCATAATAACAAATATATCAACTGCGGCTTCTTTTTCTCCAACTTCTACCTTGACACCTTTGGCCAGGTTCTTCCTGCCGAGCATTTCAGCGATGCCGCCGGCAATACCACCGCTCATACCTGCAAGCCCCTCAACTTCAGTAGCAGCTAGACCGGCAATAACAGCTACCACTTCATCGGCGATCCTGATTCCACCCAGCGGTGTTCTTCCCGTTTCCTCAAAGTTGCCAGTTTCCATAAATGCCCTGCCCCTCCTTTTCTCTTTGCTAATTATGTCCAATCTACCACTCATTATACCAATCAAGTAAGCTTTTGCAAACAGACATCCATTACTGATCCAATAAAGATGGAATAAAAGATGTATCTATTTCACAGCGCAAAAACTTTTCATTTTGCATGAGCTGCCGCAAAAAAGGTATTGTTGTTTTGACACCCTCGATCAGGAATTCTTCCAATGCACGTTTCATGCGGCAGACAGCCTCCTGGCGGTCATTCCCCCAGGTTATGAGTTTGGCAATCAAGGAATCATAAAAAGGAGGGATCCGGTAACCGGCATATATTCCGCTGTCCACACGCACACCCAATCCTCCTGGGGGCAGGTAAGCGGTTATCTGCCCTGGGCAGGGACAAAAATCCCTTTCCGGGTCTTCAGCATTGATCCGGCATTCCAGAGCAGCACCCCGGGGTTTAATGTCCTGCTGCCGGTATCCCAGCTTTTCTCCTGCAGCCACTTTGATGGTTTCAGCTATCAGATCGATCCCGGTCACCAACTCTGTTACCGGATGCTCCACCTGAATCCGGGTATTCATCTCAATAAAATAATAATTCCCCTTTTCATCAAGTAAAAACTCCACTGTTCCCGCACCGGAATAATTAACCGCCCTGGCGGCACGCACCGCAGCTTCCCCCATGCTCTCCCGGCTTTCTTGAGACAGCACCGGACAAGGTGTTTCTTCCACCAGTTTCTGATGTCTCCTTTGCAGTGTACAGTCCCGTTCCCCTAGGTAAACCACATTGCCGTGCTCATCAGCTAAAACCTGAATCTCCACATGCCGTGGTTTTTCAATATATTTTTCAAGATAAAGGCTGCCATCTCCAAAAGCAGCCTCTGCCTCCTGCCGGGCGGTCTGCACTGCCCTGGCTAACTCAGAGTCATTGTACGCGATACGCATACCACGGCCTCCGCCGCCGGCAGAAGCCTTGATCATCACCGGATAGCCGATCTCCTCAGCTAAGCGGGCAGTCTCCTCTTCACTTCCAATAACACCGGCTGAACCGGGGACAACCGGCACACCCGCTTCAGCCATCAACTCCCGTGCCCGGGCCTTAATACCCATATCCTTGATAGCTGCTGCAGGAGGGCCGATAAATTTAATTCCCTGTTCCTCACAGAGCCGGGCAAAGGAAGCATTTTCCGCTAGGAAGCCATAACCGGGATGAATGGCCTCAGCCCCTTTGGTCAGTGCTGCACTGATGATATTGGGAATATTGAGATAACTCTGGCTGGGATGAGGCCCTCCAATACATACAGCTTCATCTGCCAACTTCACATGAAGGCTCTCCCGGTCGGCAGCTGAATAGACCGCAACTGTTTTGATGCCCAGTTCCCTGCAGGTCCTAATAATCCGTACAGCGATCTCTCCGCGGTTGGCCACAAGTATTTTGTACAAGCTAAACCCCCCTGGCTTACTCCGCAGGAGCGATCAGGAAGAGCACCTGCCCATATTCTACCGGCTGGGCATTTTCCACTAATATATCAACGATCTTCCCATCGCATTCTGCTTCTATTTCGTTCATCAGTTTCATGGCTTCGATAATACAGAGGGTGTCCCCCTTCTTCACAGTGCTGCCCACTTCAACAAAGGGCGGGGAATCAGGTGAAGGTGCACGGTAAAATGTACCTACCATCGGTGCAGTGACCTCTACCAGATTGGCGGGCAGCTCCTCTGCTTTATCTTCCTTTTCAGTCGCCGCAGCCTTTTCAGTTGCTGCAGCAGGTGCAGCAGCAGTGTTCACCGGTGTTTCACTGAGTTGGCCTCCGGTGATCCCCTTTCTAATGGCTACCTTAATGCCTGCTGTCTCCACCTGTACCTCATTTACTGTTGTCTGATCAAGCATTTTAATCAGATCCTTAATATCCTCAATATCCATAGTTCCATCCTCCATTGACGATTGGGGCACACGCCTACTTGGGCGACTGCTCACAGCTTTGCTGCCTCCCCCAGTTTGTGCAGCTGGTTTTGCGGTTTCCTGTTTTTCTTCAGTAAGCTGCTGTTGCCCTATCTCCCCATCTCTCACCTTTTTTCTGTATTCAAAGAACTTTCTGGCCACAGCCGGGAAGAGAGCATAGGTGAGATAATCCTCTTCTGATTCCGCCAGGTCACGGATCTCCTCTTTCATTTTTTCAAATCTATTCTCCAGCAGATCAGCCGGCCGGCAGGTGATCGGCTCTTCATCCCCGATGATCATCTTTTGAATATCTTTGGCGATAGGAGCAGGCGGCCTGCCGTAGTAACCCTTCACATATTTTTTAACTTCCTGGGTGGTCATCTTGTATCTGCTGCCTGTTAAAACATTGAGCACAGCCTGAATCCCTACAATCTGGCTGGTAGGTGTAACTAAGGGAGGATAGCCCAGCTCAGCCCGCACTTTTGGTATTTCCTCAAGAACTTCATTAATACGGTGCAGGGCATTTTGCTCCTCCAATTGACTGACCAAATTGCTGATCATCCCACCTGGCACCTGGTGGTCAAACACCTTCATATCAGTGATTCTGGTCACACCACGCTCATAACCCCGTTTGCGGCGCACTTCCTCCCAGTAATTGGATATTTCAAAAAGCAGAGGTATATCAAGGCCTGTATCCCAGGGCGTCCCCTGCAGTGCCCGCACCAGAGTTTCCACCGGTGGTTGGGAGGAGCCAAAAGCCAGCGGGCCGGAGCAGGCATCAAAAGCATCCACTCCGGCTTCTACAGCCTTTAAACAGGCTCCGATAGCCATACCGCCGATGTAGTGGGTATGAAGCTGAACAGGAACAGTCAATTTTTCCTTAAAGAGTTTTACCAATTCATAGGCCTGATAGGGAGAGATCATCCCGGCCATATCCTTGATACATATTGAATCAGCACCAAGATCCTGCAAACGCAGAGCTGTTTCTAAATAATGCTCATTGGTGTGCACAGGGCTCAGGGTATAAACAACACATGCCTGGAGATGCTTACCTGTCTTTTTAACAGCCTGCATAGGTACCTCCAGGTTGCGGACATCATTAAGAGCATCAAAAACACGGAAAATATCTATACCTGTTTCTGCAGCCTTGTCAACAAAAGCCATGGCCACATCATCAGGATAGTTCGCATAACCTACCAGATTCTGTCCCCGCAGCAGCATTTGGAGAGGGGTACGTTTGACATATTTCTTAATGATCCTGATCCTATCCCAAGGGTCTTCATTCAAGTAGCGAATACAAACATCAAAAGTAGCACCACCCCACATCTCCAGAGAATAATAACCTACCTGGTCTATTTTTTCCAGAACAGGTATCATATCCTCAGTGCGCATTCTAGTAGCCCAAAGGCTTTGATGGGCATCTCTCAGGGTGGTATCTGTGATTCTTGGCCTCAATAAACTGCACCTCCTCCAGTTTAGGGAGAATAGAAAAAAAGAAATCGGTTACATAACCGTTTCCTATTGATTTCTTCATTCCTTTGATTATATCTTTCAGCTACCAATCTTTCAATAAGTTTAGGTAAAGTATACAATATGCATGCTTAAGGTTTGCAGGTGATCAATACATCATCAGCTTGCAGATCCGTCACCCGTACCACCACATCTCTGATCTGATCTTTTTCTGAATCGGTCAGCGAGCCCTGCTGGATGATCACATTAGCAACTGTATCCTGTAACAGAACAACAGCATCTTTAAAACCTAAAGCCATTACCAATTTTTCCAGTTCTGCTTCCATAGTTGAGCGCTCTGTAAGCCTCATCAACTCCTGCTGGGCCTGATCCCTGGTTTCGCTGCTTGAAGCTGTGTTTGCCGCAATTTCTTTTAATACTTCCATCTGCTGGCTGCGGATGCGGTCCCTGGTCAGCCTGCAGTCAACAAAAAACTCCTGCTTTTTTACATCATTCAAATCATAGGTTTTTGCTGATTGTTGCACATCAACCTCAACATTGACCGGGGGTTGTTCCTGCATTAAATAAAACTTTAATAAAAGCCAGCATCCTGCAAGAACCAGCACGAATATCAAACCGGTTTTGAGAATTCTCTTTGGTTCACAAACATAATAGATCATCTTCACTACCTGCCTTCTTTCGGTAAAACTGAAACCTTATGCACAGGAATATCCAGCACGGTCACCACTGCCTTAACCAGTTCCTCACGCAGGCCGGGATCCCTGGCCCCCTCAGACAGCACCAGCACTCCAGCAATCTCCGGGCGTGTTGACTTGATGAGCACAGGTTCCTGATTCCCTCCTGAGGCGGCACCGACTAATACCAGATTATCCTCTTCAGTGACCTCAGTGGTCTGCCTGTTCCCCCCGGACTTGTCCTGCTCCTCTATGGTTCTGTCCTGGCGGGAATGGTTTTGGGCATAATGATGCTCTGCCCCTGATGCCATGGTAATGGTCACTTCAACATCACCAGCCCCGGCAACAGAACTCAATATACTCTCCAATCTCTGCTCCAGTTGTTTTTCCTCCAACTCCAGTTCGCCATTCACAACTGTATCTTCTGTATCCTCTGGTGCCGACGGCACTTCCTGTTGGGGAGCAAACCAGCTGCTGGTACAGACCAGCAGAAATATCCCCCCTGCCAGCAGCACCAATAGCTTCCACATCCCTGGGGTACGCAGAAAATTGCTCCACTGTTGCAGACTCCCCTTAAAATCTGTCATCTAACTCACCTCACTCCTTCCATGTCACCACGACCTGTTCCGGCTGCAAGCCGAACAAAGCAACAATTGTATTCCGCACCTGTTCCACTACTTCCTGATCCCCTGTCTCATCATCCTGCCCAGGCTCAACCGGTTTTGATCCAATCTTTACTTCCTGCACAGGTGCCACATCTTTTTCCTCCTTTTCGATCACCAAATGGACCCTTTCTAAAATCAGCTGATTGTCCTGGGTATCTGTAGAAAAAACCAAATCTGCACTGGCTCCGGACACTCCTGATACCATCTGTGCTGCTGCACAGATCTGTTGTTCCAATTGCTCCCCATAAGCAGCAGAAACTTGTTCACTCTGGACCTGCTGCAACTCTTTTCCCTGTTCCAAAATCCCTTCTAACTCCCCCTCCTGCTTTTCCATCTGCAGATAAGCCTGCTCTGGTTCTTCATCATGCAACCATGAAACCAGCGGGTTCAGGATAGAGAGGACCACAAACAAGCCCACAACCACCTCCAGAAAACGCCTTGTCTCCTTCAGCGGCAGGAGCATTTCCAAAAATACCGCCAGCAGAACGACAAAAATAATATTCCTGACAATGAGGTAAATGGTTTCCATCATAACACTCCACTAGCGCAGCATAACCACTGCATTGCTCAAGCCGACCATAATTGCCAGGGAAAAGAACAGCATCAACCCCACCGCAACCACCGCACCAAACACTAGAAAAAGGTTATTCCCCAGCAGATCCAGGCAGTCCCCTAACTGCTGTGCCCCCAATGGTTGGAGTAAAGCTGCTGCCAGCCTGTACATTACAGCAGCAGATAATATTTTGATCACAGGCAGAGCACAGATAATGATAATAGCCAGTACCCCAAAAACCCCTATGGTATTTTTGATAAAAAGGGAGCAGCCGGCAATGGCATCAACTGCGTCGGACAGCATCCCTCCCACAACGGGCACAAAAGCCCCGGTAAGGAATTTTGCTGTACGCAGTCCCACACCATCGGTCACCGCTCCAGCCACACCCTGGATACTCAAGATCCCGATAAAAACAGTCAAGAAAAGGCCGATTAAAATCATACTCCCATCTTTGAAAAGGTTCGCCAGCCTGGAAACCTGAAAACGGGTAGACAGATTGCTGACAATCCCCAGGACCGCTGCACAAAAGATTAAGGGAAAAACAATGTTCTGGGTAAGGGTAGCCAGTATATTTAGCGATACATAGATCACGGGATGCATGAGAGCAACTGTTGACAGATTGCCCATCGCTGCCATCAGGGTCATAACAACCGGGATCAAGGACTGCATAAAGCCCACCATGTTCGTGATCGCCTCCCGCCCGGTCTGAAGAGCAATGGTAAAGGAACTGAGAGCAACTGTGAACAAGGCCAGCATTCCCACACTGTGTGCAATTTTGGCTACAGTGTTTTGTTCAAAAGCGTTCTGTAAGTGCTCTAAGATAGCCAGCAGCGCTCCCAAAACGATCAGTTTTCCTAAAAGTGAGGTATGGGTGAGGAATTCCCGGAAAAAATAGCGGATCACAGCATTAAAAATGGAGAAGACGTCCAATTCAAATTCCCCACTGCGCACATCTTCCAGTATTTTTGACAGGCTGATTGAGGAAAGTTCCCTTTGGATATCCTTGTCCAACCTCTCCAGATAATTTTTCAGTTCATCCAGCTCAAGCTGGTCATACTGCTCGGAGATCAGAGTTTCGCTGTCAACTCCCAGTGCAGTGTTTGGGAAGAGCAGAAGCCCGATTGCAAAAATAAATAAAAAACAACAGTTTTTAACCCCCATCTCTTCCCCTCCCATAATCAGCATCTTAGGGAAGCAGCCGTACCACCACTTCCAGAACCGCAGTTAAGATAGGCAGCGCCAACAAAAGGATCAAAACCTTACCCGCCATCTCAATCTTGCTGGCAATAGTGCCCTCACCAGCATCCCGGCAGATCTGTGCACCGAATTCAGCGATATAAGCAATACCCAGTATTTTTAACAGGGTTATAAAATAGAAATCATCAATGCCTGCTTTATGGGTCAGGTCCCGGAAAACAGTGATGATATCCCCCATTTTACTGAGCACCATAATAAAGATCAGTACTCCAAACCCCAGTGCCAGCAGCAGTGCTATTTCAGGGCGGGTTTCCCGCAGCAGTACTGCGAAAACAGTAACCACAAAAGCAAAACCCACAATATATAAGATCTCCACGGTCCTCACCTCTGCCGACCGATCACCGGGACAGATCCATCGCGCGGTTTTTTATTACAGTCTTTTTTATCCCTGCGCTTGCGGCTTAAGCTCCGGTTTAACTTGCCCATATACTTTCCGCAGGCGACAGCTGACCGGCTCCTATGACGCCATCCATTTTGGAAGTCGGATGCCGGAAGTCTGTTGTCAGAATTAAAATTCAGAATTAAAATGTTGAATTAGATGTCATAACCGTTCTTATTATCTAGAAATTTTCGACTAGTTAGTAACAACCTGCGCAGGCCGCTGCGCCTGCAGGGATAAAACAAACAAGCACCAACCAATCGCTAGTACTGTCCCTCTGATCGTCCGATAACCGGAACTGTCCCACCTGATCTGGAAACAGGTTGCCGGTCCAATCACCAGGATTCTCCCCCTGATCGCGCCCCTAGAACAGATGAAAAACCGAACGCACCATATTGAACAGGTCATTGATCAGCCGCACCACCATGATCAGCACCACAACCACACCTGCCAGTGTCAGCATCTGTGCCTGTTCTTCCTTATCGGCTTGTTTGAGAATGATATTCAGCACAGAAATGAGGATACCCAACCCTGCAATTTGAAAGATCAGATTAACATCCATGATCATTGCCCCCTTTAAAGCAGCAGCAGTACAATGCTGATACCTATGAGAAAACCCCCATACTGCCACAGGCGGACATTTTTCTCCTGATCACGCCGGGCCTTTTCCTCTTCCTTTTGCAAATGCAGAGTTGTAAGGCTAATGTTTTTATGCTGTTCATAGCGGTCCGACCCTCCCAGCAGATCTCCGAAAGCAGATAAAATTGCATAATCATCCTGGTTCAGTGCAGTAGAAGGAAAGGTCTCGTTCAGTGCTTTTTTCCAGGCCTCAGCAGTTGTCAAACCCTGGCTGTCAGTAAGGTATTCCCCAGCTTTCCTGAAGATCTGCGCAATGGCGCCCCCCCCTGTTTGGCCTATTTTTTTTAAAACCGCAGGAAGGGGGGTAGCTGCATAAACAATTTCAGTATCCAGCACCTGCAGGGCCTCCTGTAGTAAACGGAGTTCTGCAGTGCGCCGCGTAAAATAAGATGCCACCTTGATGCCGGCCATTCCCAGTGAAGAGATCACAAAAAGTGCCCCTATCATCTTCCACATCATCTACACCCCTTAACAACCGCTAGCAGACCAATGGCTCCCTGTGTTCATTCCAAACACTTTCAATGGTACCTGGCCCCTTTCTCCTGCTCAGAAAAATATAGCGTTGAAACACCTTGCTTTTGATGAGTTCCTTTAGGTGGGGGCGCTCCTCCAACTGTTCCCAGGAGGAGGCATGGACAGTAGCAATGATGCTGACCCCGGTGTTGACCATCTCCCAAATCGCTGTCACATCTCCGGCACAGCCGATTTCATCTGTGGCAATCACCTGTGGTGCCATAGAGCGGAGGAGCATCAGCATCCCCACATCCTTTGGACAGTGATCCAGCACGTCCACCCGAGGGCCCAGATCATGCTGGGGAACCCCATCACAGCAGGCAGCCAGCTCACACCTTTCATCAACAACCCCAACAGTAAGGGCAGGAAAGTGCAGTTCCGGAATGCCATAGCTCAAGAACCGCACCAGGTCTCTCAGCATGGTGGTCTTACCGGCACAAGGGGGCGAAACGATTAAAGTATGATAGGGACGCAGGTTGCGCAAATCCAAGACATAAGGTAGCAGCGGGCGTGAAGCCCCAGGCACTGCCCGGGCTATACGAAAGTTCAAACTGCTTATATCCCGGAGGGTTTTTAGCTGCCCTCCCTCCAGCACCGCTCTCCCGGTAAAGCCAACCCTATGCCCTCCTGGCAGTGTCAGAAAACCCTGCCTGAACTCCTCTTCAAAGGCATAAATGGACCCCTGGCTGATCAACTGTACGGTCTTTTGAATTTCTTCCCGCGAAACAATATAGGCCCCAGAAATCAATGGTGATAGTTCCCCTTTCATGTCTAAAAAAAACTCATTTTGCCTCCAGCGTACAGATAAAGGGCGGCTCAGCCGCAACCGCACCTCCTCAAGGCCATCAACAACAGTAGGGGACAATCTTCCCAGAATATCTCTTAAAGATGGAGCCAAAAAGGGAAGGATCTCCGAAAGCCCCCTGCTTAACTGCAGCATCAAATCCCCCCTGTCCAACCGGTCTATAGATATATATTTATCAATTACCATGATTATGAAAATAAAAAACACCGCTCTTTAAGAAGCGGTGCATGTTGAAATATTTTTGAAATATTTTTTTACAGGGTGTTAGTCATCCCTGCTTTCTTCATCATCTCTTTTCTGATATCCTTCAGGCAAAGGCATGGAACCATCATTCACGAAAACAACTTTATTGCAGTTGGGGCAGGTCACCTCGATGATGTCTTCGTCATCGACGATATCGGATTCAAAGCAGATGATATCATGGCACTGGGGGCATTCCACTTCCACATAATCGATGTCATCTTCCTCACAGCAGCAAAAATCATCATCCTCTATTTCATCATCCTCATCATCGATATCCTCATCATCTTCAAAAAACTCATCATCAAAACTGTCCACATAATCCTCCAGGTCCTCTAAGGCAACCTGCAGGTCCTCTAGCTCATCAGCCAGGTCAGCAAGGATATCGATCACCTGGCTTAAGATACGAGCCTCGTCTTTGCCCTCCTCCAATTTCAAGCCCTCAGCTAAACCCTGCAGGTAAGCTATCCTTTCCCGCAATTCATCCACTTTTTTTACCTCCTGATATCAAATTTATGTTTGAAATATAAGATTAAATTAGGCCCGTTCCAGGTATTCCCCGGTTCTGGTATCAACCCTCACTATATCCCCTTCTTCCACAAAGAGAGGTACCTGGATTACCAAACCTGTTTCCAGTGTTGCGGCTTTAGTAGCACCAGTTGCAGTATCACCACGCACCCCAGGTTCTGCAGAAACAACCCTTAGCTCCACAGAATTAGGAAGATCAATTCCCATCAACTCTCCATTATAGATGAGCACATAAATATTCATGTTTTCCTTGAGATATTTGGCGTTTTCTCCCAGCTGATCTGAGGAAAGGCTTAACTGGTCATAGGTCTCATTATCCATAAAGATATAAGAATCCCCTTCATTGTAGAGATACTGCATCTCTTTCCTTTCCAGGTGAGCCCTATTGACCTTTTCCCCTGCCCGGAAAGTGCGCTCAACAACTGCGCCAGTGCGGATGTTTTTCAGCTTAGTGCGCACAAAAGCTGAACCCTTACCAGGTTTAACATGCTGAAAATCTACAACACTATAAACCTCTCCATCAACCTCAATAGTTAAACCAGTTCGCAGATCATTTGTTGAAACCATTGTCTCCCTGCCCTCACTTTAAATTTATTATTCCCAAAAATCCTTTTTACAGACACATATGATATTAATAATTACAAAACAATCAGATTTTTAGTGACCGGTGTCAGTATTTCGCAACCGTCCTCTTTAACCAGCACTGTATCTTCAATGCGCACTCCACCCCAATCGGGTATATAAAGCCCTGGTTCGATGGTGATTACCATTCCAGGTTCCAATATCGTATCCTGCCCCTTGGCAAGCCGTGGTTCCTCATGGACAGCTAACCCCACACCATGCCCTAGGGAATGCATAAAATATTCTGCATATCCGTATTGCTCAAAAAACCGCCTGACTACAGAATCAACTTCTTCTGCCCGCACACCGGCACGCACAGCATCGATCCCGCGCTGCTGAGCCTCTTTGACCAGCTCATAGATCTCCCGCTGTTTGTCGGAAACCGTCCCCAGGCAGATGGTCCTGGTCAGGTCCCCGGCATAACCCTGATAAGTTGCCCCCAGATCCATGGTGATGAACTCTCCCCGCTGCACCTTCTTTGCTGAAGCGGTCCCATGGGGCAGAGCCCCTCTTTTCCCAGAGGCAATAATGGTCTCAAAGGCAGGCGGCCCGCTCCCCTGCCTGCGCATAAAAAACTCCAGCATCCCGGCAATCTCCTGTTCTGTCTGCCCGGGATGCACTTCCCCCAAAATATAGCGGAAAGCGCTAGCTGTAATAGCACCTGCTTCCTTTAGCAGGGCAATTTCGCTCTCATCCTTAACCAGGCGCAACTTCTCTACAAGGCCGCTCACTGGCTGCAGTTTTCCATTGAAAGAATTGCGCAGCTGTTCCCACTGCTGGTAGGTAAGGTAATCCATTTCAAAAGCCATCAACTGAAGGCCCTTTTCTTCAGCTAGCTTTCCCAGGGCTTCAGTGAAGTATCTTTTGACCAGGATGAATTCACAAAAAGGTGCTTCCTGCCGCGCCTGTTCTACATACCTGCTGTCAGAAAAGAGATATGCTTCCTGCTGGGTTATGAGAAGAACACCCTCACCCCCGGAAAAACCGGATATATATAGGACATTCTCCGGTTTTGCCACCAATAAGGATTCTAAATGCTGCTCTTTCAAAATTTGACACAGTTGCTGCAGGCGTTTTTGGTAAATTGAGGTCATTTTTTCAGCCCTTCCATCGATTGCACTATTTTCTATTCAACAATGCAGACAGATCAGCTAAGAGATCTTGAATTAATCAGCTGACATGCTGCGGCTAAAGCCATTTGGTAACTCATTTCTCCAAAACCGGAAATCTGGCCCCAGGCTGCTGCTGCTACCACTGATTTGCCCCGCCAGGGCTCACGGGAGTAGATATTGCTCATATGCACCTCAATCACAGGGATATTGACGGCCCGCACAGCATCACTGATCGCATAGCTGTAGTGGGTTAAAGCACCAGGGTTCAGTATAATAACGTCAAAATTCCCCCTGGCTTCATGGATCTTATCGATCAATTCTCCCTCATGATTGGACTGGAAAGCCACAACCTCTACTCCGGCAGCCTTCCCCTGTTCTCTCAGATCACTGTTGATCTGTTCCAGGGTCTTCGACCCGTAGATCTCTTGCTCCCGTTCACCCAATAGGTTGAGATTCGGCCCATGCAGTACCAAAACCCTGGCCAATCTGTTGACACCTCACAAAACTGACATCCAAAAGGAGAGGGCACTATCCTTCCCTTTTAGGATTTGAACATGCAGGTAACAAGTGCTCATTTTTTCACTACTGTCCGCTGACGGTCAGGCTGGCTACTCTGATGGTCGGTGCTCCTCTGCTGCCAAAAAAGCGCAGGTCACTGCCTACCGCATCCACCCGCTCCAGCAGTTCCAATATATTACCAGCAATTACCATACCCCTTACAGGTGTAGTTAATTCTCCGTTGTGTATCCAAATTCCTGCCGCACCAAGTGAAAAGTCACCGGAAATGGGGTTTGCGGTGTGCATGCCCATCACCTCTGTGAGATAAAAACCCTCACCGGTGTCCTTTATAATAGCATCTGGGTCCCATTTTCCCGGAGCAAAATAGAAATTGGTGCTGCCCAGCTGTGGTGGGGACTGATAGGAGCCCCGCACCGCATTTCCAGTTGATGAAACTCCGTCCTTTGCCGCGGTATAGCTGTTGTGCAAAAAGCCTTTCAAAACACCCTTCTCCACCAAGACGGTCCGCTGGGTGGGGACACCCTCACCATCAAAAGGCATGCTTAAAATACCGTCCGGCTTAGCCCCATCGTCTGTAATACTCACCTCTGCTGCAGCCACCTTTTGCCCCACCTTACCGGCAAAAAGGGATCTGCCTTTTTGCACAGCCTCTGCAGTAAGGGCAGATGAAAGCATCCCCAAAAAGCTGACCACCACATAGGGGTCCATCACCACAGGCACCCGTTTGGTGGGGAGGCGCTGAGCACCGATCATGCGCACCGCCTTAGCGGCTGCCTCCCTGCCGATGGCCTCCGGGTCTAAATCATGCACCCTCCGCTTAAAATCTACAGCAAAACCGGTCTGTAAGTCCCCTTCTTTTCCAGCTACAAAAGCTGCCACACCACCACAGAAGCTGCCTTTTGATGTAAGCAGAACACCCTCTGTATTGGCGATAGCATTTTGATACCTTATCTCTTCATAACTGACCTGTTCAGTCAGCTTGACCAATGGATCAAAAGAGCGCCCACTCTTTTCCATCTGCCGGGCTAGCTCGATCTTTTCTTCAATGGGGATCTGCCCCATTTGCGGGTCTCCTAAATCCAACTGGGGATAGCTTTCAGCAGGCTGGGGGAGTGAGTAATAGGGATCCTCGCTGGCAGCTTTGGCATTGGCCAAGGCTGCTTTCAGAGTTTCTATAACATCTTCCCTGCCTAGCTTTGAGGTATAGGCATAGCCCAATCGGTTTCCTTGGATGACCCGTACACCAAGGCCCGCATCTCTGGCAACCTTGAGGTTTTCTACTTCACCATTCCTTACCTCAATGCTCAGTTCCTCCCCCTCTTCAAAAAATGCTTCAGCATGATCCACATGGAGTTTTTTAGCCTCTTCGATAACAGCTGCCACCAGAGTCTGGCTGTCTAGTTTTTCATTTCTATTCAAGAGTGATCACCTTCATCTTCCAGTATTCCACCGACTACTAGATCAGGAATCCTAATCGTGGGTTGGGCATCGGTCACCGGCACCCCCTGCCCGTCCTTGCCACAGGTGCCTATAGTAAAACCGAGGTCATTGCCCACCCGGTCGATCTTCTGCAGCACCTCTGGGCCATTCCCGGTCAGGGTAGCACCCCTTACAGGTTCATCGATTTTGCCGTCTTTAATCAGGTATCCCTCCAGCACTTCGAAAACAAAGTCCCCTGTTGTTGTGTTCACCTGCCCGCCCCCCATACGGCGGACAAACAGTCCTTCTTTGGTCTCTCTGATGATCTCCTCAGGTGAGTCATCACCTGGTGCCAGATAGGTGGTGGACATGCGGGGTATCGGCCTATGGCGAAAACTCTCCCTCCTGCCATTGCCTGTTGGCTTGACACCATCCCTTTGGGCGGTGATCCTGTCATACATGTAATTGCGCAGGATACCTTTCTCAATGAGCACATTGCGCTGCGCGATAGTTCCCTCATCATCAAAGCTGAAGGAACCGTATTTGCCCGGGATTGTGCCATCATCGATCACAGTCACCAATTCTGAGGCCACCTTTTCGCCTTTTCTCCCGGCGTAAACAGAGAGATTTTTCTGCACCAGATCTGCCTCCAGCCCATGGCCGCAGGCCTCATGGATCATGGTTCCCCCAGCCTCACCGGAGATGACAACAGCCATCCGGCCGGCAGGAGCGGGACGGGCTTTCAGCATCAAGAGCGCCCGCTCAGCAGCCCTTCTCCCCAGATCCGCCGCTTTTTCCTCAGCAAACAGCTCAAAACCTTTGGTGCCTCCAGCAGATTCATAGCCGGTCTGGATCACCTTGCCGTCAGAGGCAACCACATGCACCACCAGACGGCTGCGTACCCGCTCATCCTCCACATAAACACCATCACTGTTTGCTATCACCACCTGCTGGATGGTATCTGCATAGCCGACACTGACCTGGCGGATCAGCTTTTCATCTTTTGCCCGGGCAGCCCTTTCCGCCTCTAAGACCAGCGCTACCTTTTGATCGATACTCACTTCATCCGGCCGCTGCTCTACCGGAAGGCTCACCGGTGATTCCCGTTGCTCAAAAACAATAGAAAGTGCGGCTTTTTCGCCAGCCTTGGCCTCTCTACCGGGTTCTCCCAGACCTCCTGCTACCTGGCGGGCTAACTCCATCAGTCCTTCTTTTGTGAGATCTGTTGTGTAGCCATAGGCGGTATTATCGCCCTTGATGACCCTGATCCCGGCTCCTTCGTCACGCCCCGAGATCACCCGCTCGATCTTACCGGCCTCCATGCTCACCCTGTTCTGGCTGCTTTTTTCTATATAGATTTCAGCAAAATCCCCATTCTTGACAGCTACCTGTAAAACCTCTGCCAAATCCTCTTTTGCAATCATACACTTCCCTCACAAACCTGGATATTATTTCTTTAAACTGTCTCTTCCATAATACTCCGGTTGTTTCCTATTGTCTACTTTTTCCCTGCCGCATATACAAAAAAGAACCGAAAAGGAACAATAACTGTTTGATCCAACTGCTTGGTTATCCTTTTTCGGCATCTGGCTTTTGACATCCATTCCTACATCAAACCTCTCGCTTGCCACCTCTCATTCCGCCGGGCTTGCGTTATTGCCTTATTAAGTAAGCTTGGAAAAGATCTTACTACAAATAGCTATAATAACGACATCTGTGTATAGTATTCTTTGTTTCAACGACCAACAATTAACCGCAAACGACCATATACACTAGGAACTGCCCCAATTACACACAGTAGCAATACTTCCTCTATACCCCTACTCTTTTTCTCATGAAAAACCACTAACCACCGACCACTGACCGTCCAATTTGATAATAAAACACCAGGTGTGTCACCACTGCCAAAGTGTAGACAAACACAACAAACTGGGTGCCGCGATAGGCAAGTTTGAAGTTTTTTCGTGCGGCCAGAGGAGTGAAAATTAGGTAGATTATAAGCAAGGACAGCTTGAAAAGAACCGCTTTTTCTGGGCTTGCCTCAAAAAGAGAGCGCATCAGGGGATTTAACTCAATTTCGATCCCGTACAATGACACCAACCAGCAGCTAGAAATCAGGTCGAAAAGGTTTAAAGCTGCCACTGCCCAAAGCAAACGGGTAAGTCCACCTGAGTTAGAAGATGTTTTATCAAAAGATACGGTCATTTAACTGCTCCCTGAACAAAGATACTAATAAATAGTATTGCCAGGAGCAGTTAACATGACACTTTAACACTTTGAAATCAAGGCTGAAAGTTGCACAAGATGCCATTTCTGGTCAAGTTGCATTTACATCACTATGTTCTGAATTTATTATTAAGAACAAACACCTTATATCCAATATAAAAAAAGACCCCCTGGATTTCTCCGCTGGGGTCCCTTTCATCTTAAGTTTTATACTGTTACGTCAGTTTTTTATTAAACATCGTGTAGCAACCATACTTTTATTATTAATTGGATTGCAAAACACCCGTATCGTGATCTACAAGACAACGAACCTCTCCAGTGTTTTCGTCTATTTTGTATGTAACGGTATTTTCATCTAATAAATTTTCACCAAAAGGACACTGCGGGTTTTCTTTAATATACCTATTATCTTCATCATCTGTAGCTTTTGTTAAGTCACTCATACTAGGCCATTCTCCTACTGTTGAATAATATTGCGCAGCTGCACCTTCTATGGTTCTTATATTTGCATCACATGCTCTTTGTTTAGCATTTTTCTGTGTACTATTATAAATCGGAATCGCAATCGCAATCAAAATACCGATGATGAGCAGTACCACCATCAACTCAACCAGGGTGAAACCCTTGCTGTCCCTTTTCAGCATTCTGCAAATTGTTTTCATGATTTCACCTCCTCTCCGTTCTAAATACTTTATACCGACATCCTGTCCATTTTAGACACCTGCCGGTAAAACTTTTTCGTTTTTCTGAATTTTTTGACCATAATAAAAAACCCTTTTCAGACTATAACTCTCATGATCTCCTCAATAGATGTGATCCCCTGTTTCACTTTATGCAGCCCGTCCTGTCTGAGGGTAACCATGCCCATGCTGACAGCGGCTTTATTGATTTCTGCTGTTGATGCACGCTGCAGAACCAAACGCCTGATCTCTTCGTTCATGGTCAGCAGTTCATAGATACCAATACGTCCCTTAAAACCTGTATTGCTGCAACGAAAACAACCTTTGGGACGGTAAAGAGTCAGCTTCTCCTCTCCGTCCTCTAGAGGAAAATCAGGAACATTGGACAGAAGTTCATCCCTGGTGATCTCATAAGGTTCCTTACAGTTAGGGCAGAGGACACGGGCCAAGCGTTGAGCAACCACACCTACTAGTGAAGAGGCGGTAAGGAAGGGTTCAATTCCCATATCACTCAACCTGGTAATCGCCCCTGCGGCATCATTGGTATGCAGGGTAGAGAAAACCAGGTGTCCTGTCAGTGCCGATTCTACAGCTATACGGGCAGTTTCTTCATCCCGGATCTCCCCGATCATAATGATGTCGGGATCACTTCTCAAAATAGAGCGCAGTCCGCTGGCAAAGGTCAGCCCTGCCCGCACATTAACCTGTACTTGATTTAACCCCTCCAAACGATATTCGATCGGATCCTCAACTGTGATGATGTTCTTTTCTACAGTATTAATGGCAGCTAAAGTCGCATAAAGGGTTGTGCTTTTACCGCTGCCTGTAGGACCTGTCACTAATATAAAACCATAGGGCAGATGCACCAGCTTGCGGTATTTCTCCAACTCAAAAGGGGGAAATCCCAATTCTTCCAAGGTGATCAGCTTTGCAGAACGGTCGAGTAACCTCATAGTCACCTTTTCCCCATAGGCAGTCGGTAAGGTAGCCACCCTGACATCAACAGCTTTATTTTCCAATTTTAAACTGATGCGCCCGTCCTGGGGAATACGCCGGTCGG
>ENA-OWPA01000450-OWPA01000450.1-bioreactor-metagenome-genome-assembly--contig:-NODE-450-length-56555-cov-28.735667_pt1 | contig 56555 bp, 58 predicted proteins | sample MGYA00238139_ERZ651803 | MGnify/ENA primary metagenome ERZ651803 (study PRJEB26909, sample SAMN07631231) | bioreactor metagenome | isolation source: Switchgrass digestor | place: USA: Dartmouth...
ATGATGTTGTACTTTAACACCTAAAATTATGGATGATTTCCACTATAGGTGTTGCATTTAATATTGCAATTTACAAAAAGGAATTTTGTAAACTTAATGGCTGCTGCTGACATTCCACCAAAAAAATGATTGTCAGAAGGATTAATACTTTAAAAAGTACTTTTTTCATATGGACACCAATTCGTGTCTATCTATATTACAATACTTCATAATTCTTACTTTTTTAATTTAGCATATTGATATTTGAATATCAATACAAATGTATAACAAAATTCTAGTGATGTAAATGCTTTGAAATAGTTTTCCGACCTGTTGATTTTCAACAGTTGTGCACAAAATTTAGTTTTAATGATGAATTTTGTTGAAAAATCCCGGTTGATGTAAAATATGCAGGCTAACTTTATATTTATTGATTAAAAAACTTCATAAAGATGTTGTAAATTACACTTTTTTAGTATAATATTAAGATATAGCGTTTCACTTCTTGGTTTTTTGATTTCATATCGGAAAGGTTGAATATTTATGGTAAGTCCAATTCAAAAGCATATTCCTTGCCCGAAGGATTGAATTCTATGCAGAAAATTCACAATAAGGAGGTTTTTCTGATGGAAGGTATGCAGATTGTCGTATTTAGTCTAAATGATGAGATTTGCGGAGTTGACACCAGCCAGGTAAAAGAAATTGTCAAATATGAAGAAGTTTCCAAGATGCCAAGAATGCCTAGATTTATTGACGGAGTTATTAATCTTAGGGGAAAAGTGGTTCCGGTTGTTAATCTCAATAAAAGGTTCAAGCTGGGGGACATGGAAGTCGGCAAAAAAACCAAGATTATAATTACGGACATTGAGGACAAGCTTATTGGCTTTGTAGTAAATGATGTTTATGAGATAATCAGATTGTCAGCTGATGATATAGAGCCAACACCTGAAATCATTAAAAAGGTGTATAATGACTATCTTAAGTGCGTTGGAAAGAAGGATGACAAGCTAATTGCCATTTTGGATTTGAGCGTTATATTAACCGACAGTGAAATTGACAAGCTTGAAGAAAATTTTGAAGATGAAAACAACACGAATGACGACAATGAGAATGATGATTGCAATGATAATGAAGGGTCAAGCGAGAACAATAATGAGGATAAATTGGAAGAAAACACCGAGGAGAATGAAAAGGACAAAGAATAAACCGGACAGTTACTACAATTTTGACAGAAAAAAAGCGCATGCATTTGTTACAGTTTGTATGCGCTTTTATTCTGTTTGAGAATGAAGATTTTTTCAACGCAAATTAAATAAAATAAATTTATCTCTTTTATACATTAAATCTAAAGAGAGTAACGTCGCCGTCCTGCATCACGTAGTCCTTTCCTTCGGAACGCACCAGGCCTTTTTCCTTCGCAATGGTATATGAACCGGCCTTTATAAGGTCATCATAGGCGACGACTTCAGCACGGATAAAGCCTTTTTCAAAGTCACTGTGAATTTTTCCGGCCGCCTGGGGCGCCTTTGTGCCCTTGACTATAGTCCATGCCCTGACTTCCTGCGGTCCGGCGGTAAGGAAGCTGATAAGGCCCAAAAGCCTGTAACTTGCTTTTATCAACCGGTCAAGTCCAGATTCCGACAGTCCCAGTTCTTTTAAGAATTCCGCTTTTTCCTCGTCATCGAGCTGAGCAATTTCTTCTTCGATTTTTGCACATATAACCATTACTTCCGAACCTTCGTTTTTTGCATAATTAACAAGCTTTTCTACCAACGGATTTGGTTTGTCGGAATTTATGTCATCTTCGGAAACGTTTGCTGCGTACAATACCGGCTTTGATGTCAGAAGAAACAGCTGGTCCACAATTTTTTTCTCTTCCTCGCTAAAGCTCATTGAGCGAACCGGTTTGCCTTCTTCAAAGGTTTTCATGATACGCTCGTAAATGTCAAGCTCCACTTGATACTTTTTATCTCCGGACTTTAACATTTTGCGTGTTCTGTCTATCCTTCTTTCCAAAACTTCCATGTCCGCCAGAATTAATTCCATTTCAATGGTTTCCACATCGCGAACAGGGTCTACCGAGCCTTCGACATGCACGATATTGCTGTCTTCAAAGCAACGGACGACATGGACTATTGCATCAACCTCTCTTATATGGGACAAAAACTTGTTGCCAAGACCTTCGCCTTTGCTGGCTCCTTTTACAAGCCCGGCTATATCCACAAATTCTATTGTGGTAGGTGTGACCTTTTCCGGTTTGTACATCTCGGCAAGCTTGTTGAGCCTTTCATCCGGGACGGCCACAATTCCCACATTCGGCTCAATCGTACAAAAAGGATAGTTTGCCGATTCTGCACCGGCTTTTGTTATCGCATTAAAAAGAGTGCTTTTTCCAACATTAGGAAGTCCGACTATTCCCATTTTCATTTCAAACATCTGTCCTTTCGCATATTTGTAACAAGGTGGTAAATCTCCTCAACTTGCAGGTTATAAGCTAAACTTATTTTAAAATTAAAAGAGGAATCCACGAAACAATATTATATAGTATTTGTAATGTCAATGCAACAAACCAAACTTAAGACAAAACTGCTGAAAAACGTTCAGGCAGCAGCTTTTTAAGTACATTGTATATAACAAAGGATACGCCTATCGTGTAAATCGGGTGAAGAGGAAAAACATATCTTGAGTTTCCCTCCAGCACAAACATCATTGCATTAAAGTAGAGAAATATAAGAAGGATGAATGTGGTAAAGTCAATTTTTCTCTGTCGTATAAACCTTATCAAAGCATATATAATGAATATGAAAAGTACGATGTAAAAAGGCCGGTATAAAAGTTTTTGAAGCTTGACAGCCTTAGAAGTTACAGGGTGCCACTGGTTGATGCCTATGGTAAACGCCCACATTATATCTTCGGTTTTGAACCAGTATGAATTGGCAATACGGAGAAATGCCAGCTCAATGAATCTTTTGGGATTTTTCTTTATCCATTCTCTAGCAAGTTGTTTGCCAAGTTTGTGAATTGCCAATTCATCAAATCCGTCTTCCGTTTTGTACTTCAGCATCGGACTGTCGGGGTACTTGAAGGGGTCACTCCACGAACCGGTTGCATAGTCGTTGTTATTTACGTAGAAAACATAGCCGCCGTTGGTGGAGAAGATTGGTTCGCCGAAAACAATGTAATTTCTTATTATCCATGGAGCAATTACCAATCCCACTGCTACTGCAAAAACTGCAACATATTTGATTTTATGCTTAAGTCCCACGTCTTTTCGGATAAATTCATACAGTACAAATATTGACGGAATAAACACTCCTATGGGTCTTACAAGAGTTAAATAACCAATTAGAAGCCCAATGAGAAGGGGATTGTTTTTATTGAAAAACAGATAAACAGACAACATTAACAGCGCAGAAAACAGAATTTCCGAGCATATGATACTGTTGTATGCTATTGCTAAGGGCGACAAGGCATAAAGGAGCAAAGTCAAAAGAGCAATTTTGTTACCGAAAAACTTGTCGGCAAGCTTGTAAGTCAAAAACATGATAAGAGTGGAAAGCACAATATTAAACAGTTTTGCCACTATAAAGTGGGCACCGAATATGAAATAGAGGATTGCCAAAGTCCCGGGATAGCCTATGGGTCTGAAAGCTGTGGGAAATCCCGGCCTTCCGGTGTAATAGGGATAAATTCCGTTTAAAAATCCTTTTCCTTCAGCAATTTCCTTTCCCTTTACATGATACCACATAAAGTCGGTTTCGGGATACGTGGGCATGGCAAAAATCCATACGAGCCTGAGTATTACCCCTATAAATATTATGACAAGATATTTGTTTTTTTTGATGTAGTCTATAAACCTTGAAATCATGTCTTTCCCTGATTCTCCTTTGTACTTTGATTATTGCTTTTAGATTGCTTATTTTTTATCTTTATGACTTGTCAGTTGGTTGTTTTTAAGTTATTGCGTTAATCCTACATCCTACATTGTACTTTTCATAAGTGTTCAATGTCAAGGATTATTGCGAAACAGCTCATTAAAAAGATTATTGTTACGGTGTCAGTGAAAGCTGTATATTTGGCACAAAACATCATTTATTATATATCATTTGAAAAAGTTTCAAATAAAATTTATAACATTTATGAAATTTAACTTGCATTTTTCGTATTTTCCATGCTACAATAATCTTAAAGATAAGAATAAGTTAAGAATTGGATGAGATGAGTTTGAGTTTGAAGAGAAGAGATGAGAAGAGACGAGCGTGAATAAATGTATTTGCGCCATATCGCCGGATTCTTCCATCCGGCGTTTTTAGTATGGTCCTCTCTCATGTCTTCCTTCTTAGAAATAAGGAGGAGTCGGAATGTTTTATCCAACCCTGGACGAAGTCAAAATAATGGCAAAAGATTATAATATCATACCTGTCACAATGGAAGTATATGCCGACATGGAAACCCCTATAAGCCTTTTTAAAAGGTTTGAGGAAAGCAGTTGCTGTTTCCTTTTGGAGAGCGTTGAGGGCGGTGAAAAATGGGCCCGGTACTCCATCATCGGAAAAAATCCGTTTCTTGTTGTGGAAAGCTACAAAAACAAAACCATTATAAGGGAGAGGAACGGTTCTCAAAGGGAAGTTGAAGGAAATCCTGTTGAAATAATAAAGGGCATTATGGGGAAGTTTAAAGGTGCTAACCTTCCGAATCTTCCGAGATTCAACGGGGGAGCGGTGGGATATTTTGGGTATGACCTCATACGACACTATGAAAATCTTCCCAATGTCCCCGAAGATGACATGGGTCTTCCGGAATGCCATTTCATGTTTACCGACGAAGTGCTGGTGTATGACCATCTAAAGCAGAAAATTCATATAATTGTTAATTTGCATGTCAACGGCAACATTGAACGGGCCTATATAAGCGCGGTTGACCGGATAAAAACCATACACAGGGAGATTCTTGACACCAGGTGGAAAACCGCTGACAACTCTGTTCTAAGTTACAATAAAAAGAAAAATGAACTTGCGGTAACCAGCAATATTTCAAAAGAGGATTTCTGCCGGAATGTGTTGAAGGCAAAGCAGTATATAAGGGACGGAGACATATTCCAGGTGGTTTTGTCGCAACGCTTGTGTGTTGAGACAAATGAAAATCCTTTTAACATATACCGCGCCTTAAGGGTTATAAATCCTTCTCCATATATGTATTATCTTAAATTTGGCGGCTACAGAATAATAGGTTCTTCCCCCGAGATGCTGGTCAGGGTTGAAAATGGAATTGTGGAAACCTGTCCGATTGCAGGAACGCGAAAGAGAGGCAGGACAAAAGAAGAGGATGAGGCTTTGGAAAAAGAGCTTCTTTCCGATGAGAAAGAAATAGCCGAGCATGTGATGCTGGTGGACCTGGGCAGAAACGATATCGGAAGAGTATCGAAATTTGGTACCGTAGCGGTAAAGAACCTTATGCACATTGAGAGATATTCCCATGTAATGCATGTGGTAACAAACGTACAGGGAGAGATTCGGGAGGATAAGACTCCTTTTGACGCCCTTATGTCCATTCTTCCTGCCGGTACCCTTTCCGGAGCGCCAAAGGTCAGGGCTATGGAGATAATAGACGAGCTTGAGACCGTAAAAAGAGGTCCCTACGGCGGTGCGATCGGGTATCTTAGCTTTAACGGCAATCTCGACAGCTGCATAACCATAAGGACAATTATATTAAAGGACGGAAAGGCTTATGTTCAGGCCGGAGCGGGCATAGTCGCGGATTCGGTCCCGGAAAGGGAGTATGAAGAGTGCTACAACAAAGCAATGGCACTTCTTAAAGCCATAGAAGAGGCAGGTGAAATAAGATGATAGAAAACATATTGATTATTGATAATTATGATTCTTTTACCTACAATTTGTACCAGTATGTCGGGGAAATCAGTCCCAATATTGAGGTCTACAGAAATGACAAAATAACTTTGGAAAAGATAGAAGAAATGAATCCCACGCATATAATAATTTCTCCCGGCCCCGGTTTTCCGAAAGATGCAGGAATATGCATAGAAGCTATAAGAAAGTTCGGCAGGTATATACCCATTCTGGGGGTATGCCTTGGACATCAGGCAATTGGAGAAGCTTTCGGAGGAAAGGTAGTGCATGCAAAAGAACTTATGCATGGAAAAGCATCGGAAGTTGAGATTGACAGGGAATGTCTGATATTTAGAAATCTGCCTGAAAAGATACGGGTGGGAAGGTATCATTCTTTGATAGTGCAAAAGGAAGGACTTCCCGAATGTTTAAAAATCACTGCCGTAACACAGGATGGAGAAATAATGGGATTGATGCATAAAAGCTTTCCGGTATTTGGAATACAATTTCATCCCGAGTCGATTCTTACTCCGGAAGGAAAGGCAATCTTAAAAAATTTCATTAACATAAAAAGAGTTGCGATTTGAGTCGCAGTACTTAAAAGTTTTTTAAGCACTTGTTTTAAAAGAATAGTAGAGATGAGAAGAGAGGAGAGGTCAAAATGTTAAAAAAAGCAATTTCAAAACTGGTTGAAGGGAAAAATTTAAGTGAGTCCGAAATAATTGAGGCATTGGACTGTATCATGGAGGGCAAGGCAACACCTGCCCAGATAGGCAGTTTTATAACGGCGTTGAGAATCAAAGGGGAAACAATTGAGGAGATAACAGGTTGTGCGAAAGTAATGAGAGCAAAGGCTGACAAAATATGTCCGAATGTAGATTATTATATTGATACCTGCGGAACCGGGGGAGACGGAACCAACACCTTTAATATATCAACAGCAACGGCTTTTGTGGCAGCAGCGGGAGGCGTATATGTGGCAAAACACGGAAACAGATCGGTATCAAGCAAGAGCGGAAGTGCGGATGTTTTGGAAGCTTTGGGCGTCAATATTGACCTTGATCCGGTTCAGGTAAAAGAGTGTATCGAAAAGGTGGGAATAGGATTTATATATGCCCCGGTGTTCCATAAATCAATGAAACACGCCGCGGGTCCCAGAAAGGAACTGGGAATAAGGACAATATTCAATATACTTGGCCCTTTGACCAACCCTTCCAATGCAAAAGGGCAGGTGCTGGGAGTATTTAATCCAAATCTTACGGAACTTATGGCAAACGTCCTTTTGAATCTTGGAATTGAAAGGGCTATGGTTATACACGGAATGGACGGCATGGATGAAATAACGACAACGACTTCTACAAAAGTGTCGGAGGTACGGAACAATGAGGTTATAACTTACGAATTATTCCCGGAAAACTATGGTATTGCCCTTGCGTCGCCTGAGGATTTGACGGGAGGCAATGCAGAGGAAAACGCTCAGATAATCAGAAGGATATTTAACGGAGAAAAAGGACCTAAGAGAGACATTGTTGTGTTAAATTCAGCGGCGGCATTATATGTAGGAAAGGTTGTATCAAGCATTGAAGAAGGTATCGGCCTTGCCGAAGAAGTGATTGATTCCGGAAAAGCTTTGCAAAAGCTTGACGAGTTTGTGGAATTTACTAATTCATTTATAAGCTATAATGAAATGTCAGGCTGATGATAAAAGGCATTATCGGTAAGAAAGCAAAAAAGATTAAACACGGTTAGGACAAGGAGGAGAACATGATACTGGATGAAATTGTAGCGCAAAAAAAAATACAGCTTAAAAAAGATATGAGCAGGATTACCATAGAAGGCTGGAAGCAAAAAATTAAAAGACCGGGAATCCACAAACCTCTGGACTTTTACGGAGCTTTAAAGAACAATGGGGATATATCCATTATTGCCGAGGTAAAGAAGGCTTCACCGTCAAAAGGGATTATAAAGGAGGACTTTGATCCGCTCAAAATTGCAAAAGAATACGTTGAGTCGGATATTCAGGCTATATCGGTGCTTACGGAAAGGAACTTTTTCAAGGGGGATGAAGACTACCTTGTAAAGATTCGTCAGTTCTGTCCTCTTCCTATTTTGAGAAAGGATTTTATAATCGATTTGTGGCAGATATATGAGTCGCGGTATATTGGGGCCGATGCAATATTGCTTATTGTATCACTGCTTTCCGATGAGGAACTGAAAAAATTCCAGATCGTTGCAAATATTTTAGGGATGCAGTGCCTGGTTGAGGTGCATGATGAAAGGGAACTTGAGCGGGCTTTGGAATCCGGCGCAAGAATAATCGGAATAAACAACAGGGATCTTAGAACTTTTGAAGTGGATTTAAAGAATACTGAAAAGCTTATGAACAGGATACCCAATGACCGGGTGGTGGTAAGCGAAAGTGGAATTAAGGACACCGAAGATTTAAAGTATCTGAAAGAGCTTGGCGTGGATGCTGTTTTAATTGGCGAGACCTTTATGCGGGCCCGGTCCATAAGTGAAAAAATAAGAGAGTTTAAAGCGGTGTGATTTATGACTTGTGTTAAGATTTGCGGTTTAAGAAGAAAAGAAGACATAGATTATGTAAATCTCTACAAACCTCAATTTGCAGGTTTTGTATTTGCAGAAAGCCGCCGGAAGGTTTCGAAAGAGACAGCAAGGATGCTTGTAAAAGCTCTTTTGCCCCAAATTAAGTCTGTGGGGATATTTGTAAATGAAAAAAAAGAAACAGTGGCTGAGATTGTGAAGTACACAGGACTTGACTGTGTACAGCTTCATGGAGACGAGACGCCGGAATATGTGGAAAAGCTTAAGGAACTTCTTGGCAGGATAACGGAAAAAAGAATTGAAATATGGAAGGCAGTTCGGGTAAAAAACAAAGAATCCCTTGAAATTATTTCTGAGTTTGATGTGGATGCTTTTCTTTTGGATGCTTATGTTGAGGGAAGCTATGGAGGAGCCGGGGCTGTGTTTGACTGGCAGCTGGCTGCGGATGTGGCGGCAGGACATGAGAGGATTATCCTTGCCGGTGGTCTTAATCCGGAAAATGTCAAGACGGCAGTGGCAAAGGTAAAACCTTATGGAGTCGATGTCAGCAGCGGTGTTGAGACTGACGGTTTCAAAGATGCTGAAAAGATAAGGGATTTTATTATGAAAGTAAGAGAAGCGGATGGTGGGGTATTATCATAATAAATGTTTTGTCCGCTTTTTTTTTTATTATTATGCCTGTTTACTTGAGAACTTGTGGATTATGTGCTAAAATTGTTGTTTAAGAGGTGATAGGGATGTTAATTGTGGGGATAAACGGAAGCCCAAAAAAGGAAGGTAATACGAAATATCTCATTAATACTGTACTGGAAGAGGCAAAGAGCCAGGGAGTGGAGACAATGGTTCTTGAAGTTGGGGAACTTTTAAATTCTGTAAAGAACCCATTTTGTGTTGTTTGCAGCAATCCTTGCTCCGGTATATGTTATAAAGGCACGAAGTTGGAAGAGGCTTATGAAATCCTCAAAAAAGCTGACGCAATAGTAATGGGAAGTCCCGTATACTTTGGAAGTGTTTCGGCACAGCTTAAAGCATTTTTTGACAAAACGAGAAAGTTAAGATCGGAAAAAGCTCTCTACAATAAGTTTGCATGCGGAGTGACTGTCGGGGGAGCAAGATTTGGCGGTCAGGAAACAACTATGAAAGCACTGCATGATATAATGCTTGTCCACGGAATGACAATTGTCGGCGACGGATATGTCGGCGACGATTGCGGCCACCATGGTGTATGCGCCCAGCAGCCGGCCGATAAAGACGAGTTTGCCATAAAAAGGGCAAAGATACTTGGAAGAAGGCTGGTCGATGTCTGTAAGAAAGCAGGAGCCTGAATTACGTAAATTTCTAATAATTGCTTTGTTAAAGATAGAATATAAACATTATATGAAAGACTATAATGATGTCGGGGGAATACCCCCGGTTTTTATTGAAACAGGTTGCAGAGTCGCAATACAAAATTGCAATAAAAATACTTAAAAATTATTTTTAATAGTGTTATAATCAGTATAATAAATAGTTTGCAGAATAGCTGTTTTTTATTTGCATTACTTAGAAGGTTCAGGTAAAAGAGTTTATAATTACAGGTGTTTGAAATGTTTGGAAAAAGAATCAGTATTTTTACGGGACATTTTGGCAGCGGCAAAACGGAAGTGGCCGTAAATTTTGCTCTTAAGCTTAGAGAACGGAATATTAAAACTGCAATTGTCGATTTTGACATAGTTAATCCTTTTTTCAGGGCTGTTGATGCTAAAGAGCACCTTGAATCAAAAGGCGTCTGGGTGATTTCTTCACTTTATGCCAATACAAATGTTGACATTCCGGCGCTGCCTGCGGAGATATATACATTGTTTGAAAAAAAAGAGTACAATGTTGTTTTTGACGTGGGCGGTGACGACCTTGGAGCAAGAGCGTTGTCAAGATTTAAGCAGGAAATTGAGAGCGAAGACTATGAAATGTATTTTGTAATTAACACCAAAAGGCCCATGACAGACACTGCTGAAAAGATTGAGGAAATGATTTTTGAAATTGAAAGTGCATCCAGACTGAAAGTTTCAAAACTTGTGAATAATACAAACCTCGTTGGTCAAACAACTGTTGAAGATGTGCTTGAAGGTCACAGGATGATAAAAGAATTGTCTCAAAAACTCGACATACCAATCGCATTTGTAAGCGGCTTTCGTGAAATTGCAGATGAAGTAAGAAAGATAGAAAACACTGAAGTATTGTACCTGGACGGTCTGATAAAATTACCATGGGATTGATGGAGGGACTGTAATGAGCAAGATAAAATTACGGGATTTTCTTTCAGAAGGCGCTATAATCAGGACAAAGCATTGCAATTCAACCAACTGGGTGACCAACGTCGTTTATGCCATTAATGAGGACTGGATTGAGGTAGATATCGGCCTTGAAAAGGATTATATTGACAACATAATTATGATTGGAGATACAATGAGATGCAAATACAGTACTGATGAGTATGAGTTTATGTTAATTGGCTGGGTAACAAAAATAAAGCTTGAAGAACCGCAGAGTATTACCATCAAGATTCATGATGTCGAAAGATTTGCAAACAGACGTGACAACTACAGATACGATATATATTTGTGCTCAGTCATAAAGGCAAACAGAAATGACGAAAAAGGCGTGTTTGCCATCATGACTAATCTAAGCCAGGGCGGGGCTGCTTTTATTGCCAAGGAAGATATCGAAAAAGAACTGGAAACGGCTTATAATATGCAGGAGGAGAAAAATTATTATTTTGAAGTATTTATTACTCCTAAAAAACAACTGTGTTTTACCGGTACCGTGAAAAGAAAAACGAGTAATGAAAAAGGATTTGAGTATGGTGTAAAAATTTTCGATATTGATTTTCAAAATGAAAAAACTCTGAACGAGTTGTTGGATGAGCTTGAAAAAAAAGATAAAGAGTTCTATAATAAACGAAGTAGCTTTTGGTCGAAGAATAGCAAATATAATAAATAATGGGGGATTTACATGGCTAAGGTAATTTTCGATGAAAACAGGTGCAAGGGTTGTAAATTGTGTACAACTGTTTGCCCGAAAAAAATTGTTGTTATGAATGAGGACAAATTAAACCAGAAAGGCTTTCATCCGGCAGGAGTAGTGGACATGGACAAATGCATTGGATGTGCTTTTTGTGCAACTATTTGTCCTGATTGTGTTATAGAAGTTTATAAATAACTTGTAAAGATAAAGTTTTAATGAAACAAGATTAGGGGGACTTGAAATATATGGGAGAAAAATTGTTAATGAAGGGAAACGAAGCTATTGCAGAAGCTGCTTTAAGAGCAGGATGCAGGCACTATTTCGGATACCCGATTACACCACAAACAGAAATTGCACATTATTTGGCAAAGAAAATGCCGGAGGTTGGCGGAACTTTTATCCAGGCAGAGAGTGAGGTTGCCGCCATAAACATGGTTTACGGTGCTGCCAGTGCGGGAGCAAGGGTCTTAACTTCGTCATCCAGTCCGGGTATAAGTCTGAAACAGGAAGGACTGTCTTATCTTGCCGGTGCGGAGCTTCCGGCTGTTGTTGTCAATATCGTAAGATGTGGACCGGGTCTTGGAGGAATACTGCCTGCACAGGGAGATTATTTCCAGGCTGTGAAAGGTGGAGGTCACGGAGATTACAAGATGGTTGTACTGGCACCTTCCAGCGTTCAGGAACTTTATGAGCTTACTGTGGAGGCTTTTAATATTGCCGACAGATACAGAATTGTATCAATGATTATGGGTGACGGAATTTTAGGACAGATGATGGAAGCCGTTGAGTTTAAAGATGTTGAGAATATAGAAAAAATTGACAAGCCCTGGGCTACAACAGGTACACAGATGAAGAGAGAGCATAATACCATAACCTCCATCTATATTCAACCCGAAGTTCTGGAGAAGCACAATCAAAAGCTGCAGGCAAAATACAGATTGATTGAGGAAAGGGAAACCCGTGTTGAAAGTTACAATTGTGAAAATGCGGATATTATAGTGACCGCTTTTGGTACGGTTGCAAGAATAGTGAAAAATGTTATCAAGATGGCCGAGAAGGAAGGAATAAAAGTTGGTTTGATCAGACCTATAACTTTGTGGCCTTTCCCGACAAAAGAGTATGAAAAATATGCGGATGTGCCGAAAGCATTTTTGACTGTGGAACTTAATGCCGGCCAAATGGTTGAGGATGTAAGGCTCGCGGTCAACGGCAAAAAACCTGTGTATTTCCATGGAAGAATGGGCGGAATGATACCGACACAAAAGGAAATATTGGACAAGATAAAGGAAATTTTGAACAATTAAAGTTTTAAAGCTTTAAAAGCGAGGATTTTATTTTTGGAAGGGGAAGAAAAATGAATGCAGTTTTTAAGAAACCACATGCTTTAGTAGATGTGTCCATGCATTATTGTCCCGGATGTACTCACGGGATAGTTCATAGACTTATAGCCGAGGTTATAGATGAGCTTGATATTGAAGGAAAGACAATAGGTGTTTCACCTGTTGGCTGTGCCTACAACAACTATGAGTATTTTAATTGTGATATGATTCAGGCAGCCCATGGAAGGGCTCCGGCGGTTGCGACCGGGGCAAAAAGGGTTAATCCCGACAATGTTGTGTTCGCCTATCAGGGGGACGGAGATTTGGCCGCGATAGGTACGGCAGAGATTGTCCATGCAGCTACAAGGGGCGAAAAAATAACGGTTATTTTTATAAACAATGCCATTTACGGAATGACATCGGGACAGATGGCTCCCACCACCTTGATTGATCAGGTTACGACCACAACTCCTTTTGGAAGAAAGCCGGAGGTTCACGGATATCCGATAAATGTTTGTGAACTTTTGTCCACACTTGAGGGCGCGGTATATGTTGAGAGAGTTTCGGTGCATGACATAAAAAATATTATGAATGCAAAGAAGGCAATAAAGAAGGCATTTAAAGTTCAGATGGCAAACCTGGGTTTCTCGATTGTTGAAGTGCTGTCATCCTGTCCGACAAACTGGGGATTAAGTCCTGTGGAAGCATTGAAATGGATAGAGGAGAAGATGATTCCGGTTTATCCGTTGGGCAATTACAAAGGCAAGGATTTGGAGGTGTAAATGAAAATGGCGGATCAGCAGATTATTATGGCAGGTTTCGGCGGACAAGGGATACTGTCGGCGGGAAGAATTCTTGCTTACGCTGGAATGTTGGAGAACAAGAATGTATCATGGCTTCCGTCTTACGGTCCTGAAATGAGGGGCGGTACCGCCAATTGCAACGTTATAATTTCCGACGATGTAATAGGTTCTCCGATTTTAAACAGTGCTACAACTTTGATTGTTATGAACGGTCCATCCCTGGACAAGTTTGAAAGTTACGTGGAAAGCGGAGGAATAATTATAAAGGACAGTTCCCTGGTTCAAAGGGAACCGGCAAGAACAGATGTGAAGGTTTACGGTGTTCCTGCCACCGAGACAGCTTTTAAAATGGGAAATCCCACTTTTGCCAATATAATTCTTTTGGGGAAACTTATTGCTCTTACCAATATAGTGTCCAAAGAAAACTTTGAAATAGCCTTAAGAAAGACGTTACCGAGCAAAAAGCATAATCTGATTCCTGAAGAGATGAAAGCTCTTGAGTTTGGTATGCAGTATGAATGTTAATGCTTAATTAATGCTACAATTATTTGATATTAAGCATTATTAATTAATATTAAACATTATTAAATTCGAAATACGGCTTTTTTGCATTTTAATGTGAAATCATTGATAAAGCCCTCCTTATTGAGAGGAGGGCCTTTTTTTGATTGTTTTGATTTTTAATTCTTATTTTTAATTCTTATACGGTAAAGATTATTACACGTTAAAGAGAAGGTCGCCGTATGTCGGGAACGGCCACATTTTTGAATCAACCAGTGTTTCGAGTTTGTCAGCCACGGCTCTGAGTTCATTCATTCTGACGAACACATCATCCCTGTACATACATGCTTTTTTGTATGTGTCACCGCTGAAATCTGCTGCCTCTGAAGTCGATTTTTCAAGAGCGGCCAAGTTCTTTTTAAGTTCGGCAAGAAGTGAGGACACTTCCTGCAAAAGCTCTGCCTGAACACTGGTGTCGGCATTGACACCTGTTGCTTTGACAGTGTTTATTGAGTCGGCAAGTTTTGTAATATAGCCGATAACAGCAGGTATAATATCCCGCTTTGTCATTTCTATCATTGTTAGTGCTTCGATGTTGATTGTCTTAATATAGCTTTCAAGAAGTATTTCATACCTGGAATACAGCTCTGTTCTGTTTAAAACCTTGTGTTTTTCGAATACGCGGATGTTTTTTTCATCTATCAGTGCCTTTATTGCCTCAACGGTTGAGCGTATATTGGGAAGACCTCTTCTTTTGGCTTCTTCAATCCATTCTTCGGAATAATTGTTTCCGTTGAATATTATTCTTTTGTGGTTTTTTACTATTTCCCTGAGAACTGCGTGAATTTCCGCATTGAGGTCTTCAGCTTTCTCAAGCCTGTCTGCAATTTGGCAGAGCTCCTCGGCAACTATGGTGTTAAGTACAAAAATTGGGCCGGCGATTGAAGCTGACGAAGGAACCATTCTGAACTCAAACTTGTTTCCTGTAAATGCAAAAGGAGAAGTTCTGTTTCTGTCGGTGGCGTCCTTAGGCAGGACAGGAAGCGTGGTTACACCGATTTTCAGCGGTGCGGCCTGCTTTAATGATTTTGCTCCTCCGTTATTCTCGATTTGTTCAAGAATATCCGTAAGCTGTTCACCAAGGAATATTGATATTATTGCCGGAGGTGCTTCATGAGCTCCAAGACGGTGGTCGTTGCCGGCATTTGCAGCAGCGCATCTGAGAAGGTCCGCATATTCATCCACGGCCTTTATTACCGCACACAGGAATATGAGAAACTGTGCATTTTCATGAGGTGTACGGCCCGGATCCAGGAGGTTTTGACCGTCGTCGGTACTCAGAGACCAGTTGTTGTGTTTTCCGGAACCATTAAGGCCTGCGAAAGGTTTTTCGTGAAGCAGACAAACAAGACCGTGCCTTTGCGCAACTTTTTTAAGAGTGTCCATTATCAACTGGTTGTGGTCGGTGGCAATGTTGGCCGTGTTGAAAATTGGAGCAAGCTCGTGCTGTGCGGGTGCGACCTCATTGTGTTTTGTTTTTGCTGAAACGCCAAGTTTCCAAAGCTCCCGGTCCAGTTCTTTCATAAAAGCAGATATTCTTTCCTTGAAAGCGCCATAATAATGATCGTCCATTTCCTGTCCTTTTGGAGGCATTGCTCCAAAAAGTGTACGACCGGTGTAGATGAGGTCTTTGCGTTGATCGTGAAGTTTTTTGTCAATCAGAAAATATTCCTGTTCGGCACCTACCGTGGTAATTACTTTTTTCACGGTCGTGTTTCCAAGAAGTCTGAGTATGCGAAGGGCTTGCTTTGACAGTGCCTCCATAGAGCGAAGCAGAGGGGTTTTTTTGTCCAAAACCTCGCCGTTGTATGAGCAGAAAACTGTCGGGATATAAAGGGTGTTGTCTTTCACAAAAGCCGGAGATGTACAGTCCCATGCCGTATATCCTCTTGCCTCGAAAGTTGCTCTCAAACCTCCGGAAGGGAAAGATGAAGCGTCGGACTCTCCCTTTATCAGTTCTTTTCCAGAGAATTCCATTATAACTTTTCCGTCCGATGTCGGTGAAATAAAGGAATCGTGCTTTTCAGCCGTGATTCCGGTCATGGGCTGGAACCAGTGGGTGTAATGAGTTGCCCCCTTGTCGATTGCCCAGTCTTTCATAGCGTTTGCAACTATTTCTGCTATATCCCGGTCCAATGGAGTTCCTTCATCTATAGTCTTCTTTAATGCTTTGTAAGCCGGTTTGGGAAGGCGTTCTCTCATTGCGGCGTCATTAAACACATTCGCACCAAAAACCTCTGTTAATGAATAGGTCTGTAATTCGTCATTAACCATCAGTAAAATCCCCTTTCAATATGTAGATAAAAACACACAACTACCAAAAACTGTAATAGCGAATTATAAGAAAAAGGCGCATCAACAAAATAATGAAACGCCTTTTTTGTTATTGCTCAATATTCATTGGACATTAACAAAAAACGATTTTTTACATAAAAATAATTCGCATTTTTATTATATATAATAATGGGTTTTAATAAAAAATGCAAGAAGTTATAAAAAAATCGTTTAAACATATGCATGTTTCAATATGCTGTGAGAAATATACTCAATATTCTCATCTGTATAATTCCTGTATACATGTTCGTGATCTGAAGCCGATTCAAGTATACCTTCTATTCTGTGAATATGACCGTTTTCAGTTTTTATAGGAAGGCCGGTGAATCCTGAAAAGTAGTGGGTGTGTCCATTGTATGATGAAATGCCGTAGTATGCATGAATATGAAAGGCTTCTATGCCAATCATATTATCCGTGTATCCTATTATTTTGTGATTATGCCTGTTGGTATTTTTTGATTCAAATTTATATCTGTGTATATGAGGATACATGAATATGGCCTCCTTGGATTCAAAATTTAGCTGTATTCCAAAACTCTAAATATAATTTATACAAAGCAGTCGAATTTATTATTCCAATTTATGTAACTTAAATAAAGGTCAAATTCTAAAAAAAACAAATTTAAACTGTTTTTATAAATATATGCTGCCAATTTGATTTAAAGCTTAGTCAACAACTTTGCTGGTCTTGTTGTCATTTTCAATTACAATATAATATCTTTGGTTCATATATTTGTCTTTTCCGGTAACTGTATAAGTTTCTATCGGGTATTTGTATAGAACGACATCTTTTGCATAGCCAATGTAAGTTGTCAGAACGTCTCCGACTCCGATGCTGTGTTTCATGTATTTGTTTAACGTAGAAATCAGACTGGGGAGCTTGTCGATATTGGACATTGTCCCATGCTGCTCAATAAATGCTTTTATAAAATTAATCTGGTTTTTCTTTCTTTCATAATCGCCGATCGAATGGGTGATGTTTCCCATTTCGTCGTTGCTTTGCCTGTAACGGACGAATCCTTCGGATTTTTTTCCGTCAAGATGGTTCCATCCTTTGTTTATATGGATGTGGAGATCCTGATATATGTCATCGTAATGCATGTCGTACGGAACGTTAATGTCGACACCGCCGAAAAGGTCGACAATTTGGACGAAGCCTTCGGTGTTAACCCTTACGTAGTCATGAACTTCAATGTCAAAAATTTCTTTGATCAGTTCGGCCAGAAAATTCATTGAATATGCACCAAATTTTCCCTCATATTTCATATACGGCCCTATAAGGTGCGCGGCATTAATTTTATAAAAGTCGGGATCGTTTAATCTGCCGTTTTCTTCTAAATAGTGTTTGACTCTGGAACTGTAATCGATATACAGGTCGCGGGGAATCATTATTATTTTCAGTTTTTTGTTTTTTCTGTCAATGCTTAATATACCTATGGTATCATACAGGCCGGAAATTCTGTCCTGCCCGATGAACAATATGTTTCGACTGCTTTTGTCAACCAGCTTTTCATGATATTTCATTCCGTTTGTGAGACCCTGAAATTTATCGGAGTTTTCCTCATCGGAAGGCTTGTCATTGCCGATTTTGCCGGGTGTAGGAAAACTAATCGGTTCGTAACTTTTAACAGGTGGATATGTAAGGTCATTGTCCACGTCTGAACTGCCGTTGCTGTCACTTAGAACGAATTTTCCCAAAAGAAAAATCATTCCCCCTAAAACTATCAAACTAACCATCCAAATGAGCAGGGCTTTTTTAAAAGTTAAATTCTTTTTCTTTGAAAATATTTTTTTTTGACCCATTTGCAAAAACCCCTTAACAATCAACTATATTTACAATTTTTAACGATATTTTATCTGTCTGTCTTTATTCTAGCATACATTTAATTTTATCATATAATTGAACATTAAGGGTAAAAAATTTTTAATTTTAAGGTATATTTAAAAATAATGTAATACTAAAATGTTATTTTTGTAAATTTTTGTAAAGAAATGTCGTAAGATTGAGGGCAGTTGCTTTATTTTTAGAGGTTATGGTAAAATTGTGATGTCAAGCACAAATTATAACTATTGGGGAGGTACCAGATGAAAAGTCTTAAAAACACAAAAACAATGGAAAATCTTATGAAGGCGTTTGCCGGAGAATCCCAGGCTCGCACAAGGTACAATTTTTACGCTTCTGTTGCCAATAAGGAAGGTTACAGACAGATTGAGGCTATTTTTAATGAAACCGCCGACAATGAAAAGGAACATGCAAAAAGGTTTTACAAATTTCTTCTTGAGGGGTTGAACGGTGAGCTGCCTGCTTCAATTATGATAAATGCAGATTACCCTGTGGCTTACGGAAACACTTTGGACAACCTCAAGGCGGCGGCAGCGGGGGAAAATGAAGAGTGGACAAAGCTTTATCCGGAATTTGCGAAAGTTGCAAAAGAAGAAGGTTTTGATGAAATAGCGGCAGCTTTCACAAAAATAGCCGAAGTTGAGCAAAGGCATGAGGCAAGATACAAGAAGCTGGCGGAAAACATTGAAAATAACAAGGTGTTTAATAAAGACGAGAAAGTTTTATGGAAATGCAGAAACTGTGGTTATGTGCATGAAGGAAACAGCGCACCGGAAAAATGTCCGGCATGTGCTCATCCAAAAGCATTTTTCGAAGTGCTGGCAGAAAATTATTAATTTATGCATATTGAAATTTATATTGAGCTTGAAATATATATCAAGTGTTGCAAAAACAAGTAAATCCGGGAATTTCACCCGGATTTGCTTTTGTATTTTACGCACTAAAAAGTTTTTGACATCTTGAATTTTATGATTTCAATTTACCATTGGTTTCTTCTGAGTGCTTTGGGTTTTGACAAAATTTCCGATAAAATTATTCCGCGAACTATGTCATTTTTACTGATTTCAGAAAGATTAAAAGATGCAGTTTGGGAAGGAGTCTCCGGTGTCACAATATTGTTTTTTGAGTGTCTGCCGTCACCTTCGGAACTTAAAGAGCCTTCTAAACCGGGAGAACCCTGAAAACCCGGTTTTCCTTCAGAACTGGTGTAATCTAAAGAACCTTGTCCCACTCCTTCTGAACTGGCATAGTCCAAAGAACCTTGACCTATTCCTTCAAAGTCTGAGCTTTCCTCAAGATTGTGACTTCCTTCAAAATAGTGCTCCTTTGCAACATGGCTCACATTTGGCCTTGGTTTTGCGTGGGCGCCGGAATTATGAGAAGCTCTTTGAACCGGCCTTGTTGAATAATTGTGAGGATTTTTGTTTGCAGTATTATATTGCCGCATTTTAGTGTTGTTTGCGTTTTTAGATTGTTCTGCAAGTGTTTCCAGCAAACTTAATAATAAATCTTTATTCATACTCATAACAAAACAGCTCCTTTTTATTGGACCAGGACGGCGGTGAAACGTTAAACCTAACTATTTTTTGTCAGATGAAGAATCATCATGTTTGCTCATTTTTGAAATACTGTCTCTCATTTGGGTGTCTGCTATGAGATTTTGTAAATGATAGTAGTCAAGGACACCGATTTTTCCTTCGCGAAGAGCAGCAGCCAGTGCTTTTGGCACTTCCGCTTCGGCTTCCACAACTTTTGCTCTCATTTCCTGTACCATGGCTTTCATTTCCTGTTCCCTTGCAACAGCCATAGCTCTTCTTTCTTCAGCTTTTGCCTGGGCAATACGTTTATCCGCTTCCGCCTGGTCTGTCTGCAGCTGGGCACCGACATTTCTTCCCACGTCAATGTCTGCAATATCAATGGAAAGAATTTCAAAAGCGGTACCTGCATCAAGACCTTTGCTTAACACTGTTTTGGATATGGCATCAGGATTTTCGAGAACCTGTTTGTGGTCCGTAGCGGAACCAACTGTCGTAACAACACCTTCGCCGACACGGGCAATGATGGTTTGTTCACCGGCACCTCCGACGAGACGGTCAATATTTGCTCTGACAGTGACTCTTGCTTTTGCCCGAAGTTCAATACCGTCTTTTGCTATTGCTGCCACGACTGGTGTTTCAATAACTTTTGGGTTAACACTCATTTGAACGGCTTCAAGAACATTTCTTCCGGCAAGGTCGATAGCAGCGGCTCTTTCAAATTCAAGAGGGATATTGGCTCTTTGAGCGGCAATAAGAGCATTTACAACCCTGTCCACATTACCGCCTGCAAGATAATGGGCTTCAAGTTTGTTGATGGACACATTGATACCTGCTTTTGTAGCTTTAATAAGCGGATTTATAACTCTTGAAGGAACGACTCTTCTAAGGCGCATTCCTATTAGGGTGAATATGCTGACCCTGACGTTTGCGGCAAATGCCGAAATCCAAAGACCAACAGGAACAATTGCAAAAAACAGTGAGATAAATACTATTATTGCTCCTACAATAAGAATGAAAGCTATACCATCCATAATAAAACTCTCCTTTCATATTTTTGTTGTTATGTTAAATATTGTTACATCATACAACTCCACTGGTGTACAACAACCCAGTATTGACCCAATATTAAAGTATTAATCGATTTTTCTTACCACTATACGCCGACCTTCAACTTTAACAATTTTTACTTTTGCATCTTTTTCAATAAAGTCAAATTCTGATACAACATCAAGTTTTACTCCGTCAAACTCTGCAGTGCCTGCCGGGCGCAGAGCTGTCAGAGCCACTCCTTCCTTGCCGAGAAATGACGTAAAGTCTTCGGTTCCCTCAAATCCGCTCTCCTTTTCCAAAGAATCGGTAAGTACCAGTTTTTTAAGGCGTCCTTTTGAGGCAGATCGAACTGCTATGGCAAGGACAACAGCCAGTATCAAAAGTATTATCGCCAACAGGACAAGGACGTCCGTGAGCGTTTTAGCCGTCAACACAATGCCTATAAAAAGAAAAATCAGACCCACAACACCCGGTAAACCGAAACCGGGGAAAAACATTTCGATTATCACAAAAATAAAACCAAGTATAAAGGAGATTGCTGCCCAGATATCAATGTTGTGAACAAAATCAAACAATTGGAAAACCCCCTTCCGGTAAATAAAAATAATTTGTTGAATTGAGACTTGTTTCCGGCGGCAAGACCAAACTTAAACATCCTTTCAACGGAATTGATTAGGACGATGTCGAAAATTAGTATTTTTACAGTGATTTTGCAAGTATTAAATTTTTTTTAAGTACATTTTATATTATATACTATAACAGTCATCTATCACAATGATATTTTTGGTTAATTTTTTTATTCAGTATAAAAACGTATAAAAAAGCAGGTGAGTAATCACCTGCTTTCCAAAAACAATATTATCATTATTTTACTTCAACGGTCCATCCGAACTTGTCTTCGATCTTGCCGCTTTGAATGCCTGTGATGGTATTGTAAACAAACGAGGCTGTTTCTCCGATTTTACCGTCATTTATTTTTATAACCTTGCCGTTCCAGCTTAATTCGCCGATAGGCGAAATTACCGCAGCAGTTCCGGTTCCAAAAGCCTCCTCTAAAGTTCCCGCTTCATGAGCATTGTAAATTTCCTCTATGGTTATTTTTCTTTCAGTTACTTTTATGCCGGATGCTCTAAGCAGCTCAATTGTAGATTCACGGGTTATTCCGGCAAGGATGCTTCCGTCAAGGGAAGGAGTGATGACTTCGCCGTTTATTTTAAAGAACACATTCATTGTACCTACTTCTTCTATGTACTTTTTCTCAACTCCGTCAAGCCAGAGTACCTGGGTGTAACCCAGTTCCTTTGCTTTAACCTGCGCTATGAGACTTGCGGCATAGTTGCCGGGAGTCTTTGCATAACCTGTGCCTCCCTTTACGGCACGTACGTACTCGCTTTCAACGTATATTTTTACGGGATTGATTCCCTCTTTATAATAAGCTCCTACAGGAGATAGAATAATTATGAATTTGTATGTCCAGGACGGTCTTACTCCTAAGAAAGGATCGGTAGAGATTATAAACGGGCGTATATAAAGAGAAGTGCCTTCAGCTTCCGGAATCCAGTCTCTGTCGACACTTACAAGAGTTTTGCATGCCTCTACGGCAAAATCAACGTCTATTTTCGGTATGCAAACTCTTTCATTTGAAATATTTATTCTCTCCATGTTTTTTCTTGGTCTGAAAAGAAGGATTCTTCCATCCTCTGTTTTGTAAGCTTTCAGACCTTCAAAAACTGCCTGACCATAATGAAATACCATTGTGCTGGGTTCCAAAGAAAGAGGGCCGTATGGAACAATTCTTGGATCATGCCAGCCCTTTCCTTCAGTATAGTCCATTATAAACATGTGATCGGTAAAAATCTGGCCAAAGCCTAGGTTATCCTGGTCAGGTTTGTTTTTTGGATTTTGTGTTTTTTGAATACTGATTTGGTAGGACATATCTATTTAACCCCTTTCAATAATAACATTAAGATAAAAATATTTGGAATTTGAATATTCCAATATTTCTTTGCGCATATCATAATACTGATGAATTAATTCTTTACTCCAAATCTTATATTCTATTATGCTACTTTTTTTTTTAAAAATCCAGTACTTTTAAAATTTGAGAAAAAAATAATTCAACCTGGTGCAAAGTTTTTATTGCTATACTGTTACATTATTGTTATTATAGTTATAGTTTGTTGATTGGTGTGTTTATCATATTTATGAATAGCATAATGAACCTGGAGGAGTGAAATGTTAGAAAAGTTTTATCCTGATTTGCAGGCAGACAGAGTGCAGGATATAGATTTGGATTTCCTGGCTGAAAAAAATATAAAAGGGCTTATTCTTGACATAGACAACACCCTTGTACCTGAGCATGTGGAAGAAGCGGATGAAAATACGATAGCCTGGATTGACAAAGTTAAGAAAAAGGGATTTAAGGTTTGCATTGTGTCAAATGCTTCCGAAAAGCGTGTGGCCAGATTTAACAGCAAACTTAATGTTGACGTCATCCACAGGGCCTCGAAGCCCAGAAGCAGGTCGTTTGTGAAAGCTATGGAGATAATGAATACCAAAGCTTCGGAAACGGCTGTAATAGGAGATCAGATTTTTACCGATATATATGGGGGAAACAAGGTTAATATGTTTACCATACTGGTTACACCGATAGATAAAAGAGAATACTTTTTTGTCAGACTGAAAAGAATAGCTGAAAAGTTTGTTCTTGCAAAAATGAAAACCCGAAAACAAATTTAAAATAAAATTGTAAAATAAACTGAATAATGGAGAGAGGAAAGATTATGGATATCGATGTCAGGGTAACGGGAAAGACAAAATTGTTGGGACTTGTAGGAAATCCTGTTGAGCATTCCATATCACCCCAACTTCACAATACGTTAAGTTCGCTGCTGGGACTGGATATTGTTTACATACCTCTGGCAGTTGGAAAAGAAGACCTTGAGACAGTGGTAAAAGCTCTCAAAGCTTTGGATTTTATAGGTTTTAACGTTACAATTCCTTACAAAAGGGACATAATGAAATATCTTGACGAGAATTCAAAAGAAGCAATACTCATGGGAGCGGTAAACACGGTAAAAAAGATTGACGGTCGTCTGTACGGTTATAATACCGATGCGGAAGGTTTTTTAAGATCTTTTAAGGAAGAAGCCGGTGTGGGCTTTAAAGGCAAAAAGGTTGTACTTATAGGAGCCGGAGGAGTGGCCCGGGCAATTGCCGTTAAAATTGCCTCTGAAGATGCGGAAAAAATCAGTGTTGTAAACCGTACCGTCGAGAAATCCGTTGAACTTGCCGAGGTTGTAAATGAAAATATAAAAGAAATAGTCCAGGTGTACAATTTTGAAGATAAAACTTTCAGAATGGCTTTTGAGGAAAGTGATATTATTATTAATACAACTTCTGTAGGTATGTATCCTAAAACCCGGGAAACCCCCGTTAAATTCACTGAGTGCTTCAACAAAAATCAAATAGTGTATGATGTGATCTACAATCCTGAAAAAACCAAATTTCTCAATGATGCTGAAAAAAGAGGGGCAAAAATCATAAATGGCCTTGGAATGCTTTTCTATCAAGGGATAAGCGCCTATGAAATCTGGACGGGTGTAAAGTTTACCGAGGATAAACTTAAAAGTGTTTATGAATCTTTCAAAAAATATTTGCAGCTTAAATCAGCCAAATAATAAAAAAACAAAGACAGTGAAATGAAGGCAGTTTGTATATTTGCATGCAAGATTTCCGTACAAGTGCCGGGGATTGAAATCCAGGGAGGGAGTTTATGCAAAAACAAAAAAGAAAAGGTCTTGGCGACATTTTAGTGGAAGCCGGGCTTATTTCAAAAGAGCAGCTGGATAAAGCTTTAAAACTTCAGAAAAAAACAGGCCAAAAACTTGGAGTTTTGCTGGTTTCTGAAGGAATTGTGACCCAGGAGGACATAATGAGGGTCCTGGAGGAAAAAATAGGTGTTTTACGTGTGGCATTGGAAGAATGCAACATTGATCCCGCTGTTTGCAGCTTAATCCCCGAAAAACTTGCCAGAAGGTATGAATTGATTCCTATAGCACAAAAAGACGGAGTTCTTAGGGTTGCCATGAGCGATCCTTTAAATGTTTTTGCCATTGATGATATTGAGGATTATACAGGTATGAGAGTTGAGCCTGTAGTTGATTTTGCGTCGTCAATAAAAAATGCCATTGACAAATATTACAGAACACAGCATGTTTTGGTGGAGCCTGTAAAGGAAAAAGGAATTTTATTTAAAATTGATGAGGAAACAATAGAGCTTGAAAGCGTTGAGGCGGAAAATGAATCTGCCTCAATGCTTTTAAATTCCATAATAGAGCAGGCGATAAGAAACGGGTCCGGAGATATACATATTGAACCTTTGCAAAATGCATTAAAAATAAGGTTTAGAACCGACGGACAAATGCATGAGGTCATGAGAACGGAAATTGGCATGCTAAATGGTGTTTTGGCAAAGATAAAGGCAATTTGCGGTATGAATATGAACGAAAAGGCAGTTCCGCAGGACGGCAGGGTGAAGGTAAGTCTGGACGGAAGAGATTACAATCTTAAGGTGTCGATTCTTCCGACCGTTTTTGGAGAGAAAATTGCAATCCGTATTGTTCATAAAAAGACTTCCGTCATTCCAAAAGAGCAGCTGGGAATTTGTCAGGAGGACCTCGTAAAATTTGAGAGAATGATAAAAAGTCCTAAAGGATTGGTTTTGATAACAGGTCCTGAAGGAAGCGGCAAAACCACAACTTTGTATTCCGCCGTAAGTGAAATCAACAGTCCGAATGTACATATAATTACCATTGAAGACCCTGTTGAATACGTTATTGAAGGAGTAAACCAGGTACAGGTCAACATGAAGACAGGCCTGACTTATGAAAAAGGTCTAAGTTCAATTTTAGAACAGGGACCGGATGTAATTGTCATTGGGGACATAAAGGATGCGAAAACGGCTGAAATAGCTGTAAAGGCGGCAATGGGAGGGCATCTTGTACTTGGAGCTTTTTGTGCCAATGATACTTTGGACGCAGTGTTAACTCTTGTGGAAATGGGAATAGATCCGTTTTTTATTGCATCGTCCCTGATAGGGGTAATTTCTCAAAGGCTTGTGAGAAAAATTTGTCCCAACTGCATAAAGAAGTATGTTGCAACAGATGAGGAACTTTCACTTCTTGAACTGGACAGACCCGTCGAACTGTATTCGGGAAATGGGTGCGCAGAATGTTCCGGTACCGGATACAAAGGGAAATTGGGTGTTTTTGAGGTGCTGAATGTGGACAAGAGCTTCAGGGATATGATGAAGGAAAACTTTGCAAAGGAGAAATTGAGAAAATTTTGTGTTTTAAGGGGAATGAAAACTTTAAAAGAAAATGCAAAACAGCTTGTTCTTGAGGGAAAAACCACTGCTTTTGAGATGTCAAGAATGCTGTCTTTTGAAGAAGAATTATAAAATGCTTTAAATTTCTATTATCTTACTATATAATAATTCTATGCTAAAGTTTTTTAGAAAATAAAAAACAAAAGAGGTATAGAAGATGGGGACTTCATTAAATCTTGGACTGTTGTTTGAAACGGGATTTACGGTTTTTTGTTACATTTCAGTGGCCTTGCTTGGGCTTCTGGTCGGTTCATTTTTAAATGTCTGTATCTACAGAATACCCAACGATGAATCTGTCGTCAGGCCTCGATCCCACTGCATGAAATGCGGACATACGCTTGGTGCGTTGGATTTAGTTCCTGTTTTCAGTTATCTGTTTTTAAAAGGCAGATGCAGATACTGCGGCGAAAAGATTTCTCCAAGATATGCTTTGGTTGAACTTTTAACGTCCGTTGTTTATTTGCTTTTGTTCTGGAAGTATGGGTTGTCGGTGGATTTTTTGGCATCTGCTTATCTTATGTCAGTACTTATAGCCGTATTCTTTATTGATTTGGATCATATGATTATTCCCAACAAGCTTGTAGTAGCGGCTCTGGTTGGAGGAGTTCTGCCTTTTGTTTATAATATTTTCAGGCCCATGGATATTTATGTGGATCGCAAATGGTGGAATCCTCTGTTGGGTGCGTTTATAGGATTTGGCTTTTTGCTTCTGGTGGCAATTGTAGGTTATTTGGTTTATAAAACGGATGAGGCAATGGGCGGCGGCGATGTCAAGCTGTTTGCTCCGATAGGCCTTTTCCTGGGCTGGAAAATGACTATAGTGGCACTTTTTATATCCTTTGTGTCAGCCGGAATTGTAAGTATTGTATTACTTTTGCTTAAGAAGAAGGAGAGAAGGAGTACGTTTGTTTTCGGTCCTTTTATTGTAATGGGTACTTTTTTCACTTATCTTTTTGGCTGGGAGCTATTGGAATGGTACCTGAGCACTTTGCTTCATGTATGAGTGAGAAAACATGGGTTTAAATCAGGAAACTTTAGACGAATTAAGTAAAAGAGTAAAAGAATTAAGAGGGTTGTGCATGTGACCGATATTATTATATAAACCATGCATATGATATTTAAGGAAATTTGCTCTCCAAAAACTGTATAGCAGTCAAACTGCCAAAAGAGGAGGAAAATTAAAATGAGTCAAATAAAAAATTATATGGAAGAGGTAGTTTTTTCGCTGATGAAGGACGTGCTTAGTGATATTAATGTGTGCAGCTGTGAAAAGTGCAGAATGGATATAGCTGCCATAGCGCTCAATAATTTACCTCCGAAATACATTGTGACTGACAAAGGAGAACTTTATTCGAAGGTCGATTCTTTAAAACAGCAGTTTGAAGTGGATGTGATTTCCGCCTTGGCCAAAGCTGCGGTGATAGTCAAGAGAAATCCAAGGCATGAGTGATTTGGTCACAAAAAACGATTGTGGTTAACAATACAGTTTTAAAACGGTTAATCATTAGTTATAATAATATTATGCTTTAATCTTTACGATTGAAGCATAATATTTTTTATGGGTGATTGTCTTGGTAAGGTTTGGACCTTCAGGTAATTCTGAAAGCTTTTACAAAGAGGGCCACAAATCCTCTGCTGAAATGCCGGCGTGGTTGTCCGGGATGGGGCTTGATGCTTATGAGTATCAGTGCAACAGAGGTGTTAATATTGGAAAGGAATTGGCTGAAAAAATAGGACAAGAGGCTCAAAAGTACAATATATTTTTGAGCATACACGCTCCTTATTATATAAACATGGCAAGTCCTGAGGAGGAAAAAAGAATAAAGTCCAAAGGATATATAATTGATTGCATGAGGCTCGCAAAATGGATGGGGGCAAAAAGGATAGTGGTTCACACCGGCTCATACAGCAAGGTTGATAAAAAATGGGCCCTTGAGATATCCGCCAAACTTTTCGATGAGGTGCTAAAAGAGGCGGACAGTCTTGGCCTTACAGATATAGTACTTTGCCCGGAGGTTTTGGGAAAGAACAACCAGATTGGTTCTTTGGAAGAAATAATTGAAATATGCAAAACCAATGAAAGGCTTTTTCCGACGATTGATTTCGGGCATATTCATGCAAGAGGACAGGGAAGCCTTAATACCGTGGAGGATTTTGAAAGAATAATAAATATGCTGGAAAATTCTCTGGGAACCGAGAAAGTTAGGGAGCTTCACTGCCACTTCAGCAGAATTGAATTTACAAAAGGCGGAGAGAAAAAACACTGGAACATTGATGACACGCAGTTTGGTCCTGAGTTTGAACATTTGGCCGAGGTGATTTTGAAAAAGAATATGAATCCGGTCATTATTTGCGAATCCAGGGCCAACATGGCTGAAGATGCTTTAAAGCTTAAGAAAATATATAATAAAGTTGCAGAGGGGATGCAAAATGAAAAAAGTGCTTGTAATTAACGGTCCCAATTTAAACCTTTTAGGGATCAGGGAAAAGAATATTTACGGTGAAGAGACTTTGGAGGACATAGCCAGGAAAATGAACGCGGAAGCGGAAAAATTAAATGTTGATTTAAGTTTTGTTCAAAGCAATCATGAGGGGGAGATAATAGACAAGATACATGAATCAAGGGGAAAAATTGATGTCATAATAATAAATCCCGGGGCATACACTCACTACAGCATTGCAATAAGAGATGCCATAAAAGCCGTTGAAATTCCGACTATTGAGCTTCATCTGTCAAACATACATGCAAGAGAGGAGTTTAGAAGCAAATCGGTAATTGCTCCTGTGTGTGTGGGGCAAATCAGTGGATTTGGAAGTGCAGGGTACATACTTGCCCTTCATGCCGCTCTGATGATATGACATATTATTAACATGACATGTTGTTGACATGACATGTTTATTTAAAAACTGCAAATTTTATTTTTAGGAAAAAGGTGATTCAATGGAAAATTATATGGGAAAAAGACTTGAAAATTTTAGAGCGAAGCTTAAAGAAAAGGGAATTGACGCCGCAATAATTGCAAAAAGTCCAAACTATTTTTATCTTTCCGGATTTACAGGTTCTTTTGCATATCTTGTAATTACCCGGGATGATGCCGTGCTGGTGACGGATTTTAGATACAGGGAACAGGCAAGACTTGAGGCCCCTCTTTTTGAAGTGATGGAGTATAGCGACAATATTTATTCTTTCCTAAACGGGATTTTAAAGTCAAAAAACATTGAAATACTGGGATTTGAGGAAGACTATATAACATATAAAAAGTTCAAAGAATTTGAGGAAAAGTTTTCGGTCAAAGAGTTAAAGCCCCTTGAAGGCATGGTTGAAGTTATGAGAATGAAAAAGGACAAAATGGAGCTGGAAATTATAAAAAAGGCCGTTGAAATTGCGGATAATGCTTTCAGCCACATATTGGAATTTATTAAACCCGGAGTAAGGGAGATAGAGATTGCCGCAGAGCTGGAATATTTCATGAAAAAACAAGGAGCTAAAGGTACATCTTTTGAAACGATAGTTGCATCGGGAGTACGCTCGGCACTTCCCCACGGAGTAGCCTCAGAAAAGGTAATTGAGCATGGAGACGTTGTAACGATGGATTTTGGAGCGGTGTTTAAAGGATATTGCTCGGATATGACAAGAACGGTTTTTGTGGGAAAGCCGAAAGAAGAACTTGTAAAGATTTACAATACCGTTCTTACCGCCCAGAAAGCTGCTCTTGAAGGTGCTGTAAAGGGTTTGACAGGCAAAAAAATTGATGCTGTTGCAAGAGAAATAATTTACAGGGAAGGCTTTGGATTCAACTTCGGCCATGGATTGGGACACGGTGTGGGCATTGAAATCCATGAAGAACCCAGACTTTCACCGTTGGGAGATGTGGTAATGGATGACGGCATGGTTGTTACCGTAGAGCCCGGTATTTATGTGAACGGCCTAGGTGGCGTAAGAATTGAGGATATGATAGTAATTAATGGAGACCATCCTGATGTTTTGACAGCATCCAAAAAGGACATGATAGTATTGTAGGGCCATAAAGTTTATATTTTTACTATTAAAAGAAAATTTTATCTTGAAATAGTCACGATTTTAATTTAATATTAACTATGGGTTTATAATAACAGATTATTTATGAAGACAATAAAAACATGCATAAGTTGGAGTGTAGCTCAGCTTAATGGTACAAGGATTGAGTGGGCCTGTAACTTATGTATTTTAAGAAATATTTTTTGGAGGGATTTTAGATGATTTCAGCTGGTGATTTTAAAAATGGAGTGACTTTTGAGCTCGATGGGCAGATATTTCAGGTTATTGAGTTCCAGCACGTCAAACCGGGTAAGGGAGCTGCTTTTGTAAGGACTAAACTGAAAAATATAGTAACAGGTGCTACTATAGAGAAAACTTTTAACCCGACGGACAAGATGCCAAAGGCCCATATCGAAAGAAAGGACATGCAGTATTTGTATAATGACGGCGACCTGTATTATTTCATGGATACAGAAACCTTTGAGCAGCTGCCTTTGGGCAAAGACAAAATCGGTGATGCTCTCAAGTTTGTAAAAGAAAATGAGATAGTAAAAGTTCTTTCCCACAAAGGGAATGTTTTCGGAATAGAGCCTCCTAACTTTGTTGAACTTGAAGTAACCGATACAGAACCCGGTTTTAAAGGTGATACGGCCACCGGTGCGACCAAGCCTGCCATTGTCGAGACAGGAGCGTCCATTAAGGTTCCATTGTTTGTCAACAAGGGAGATATTATTAGAATTGATACCAGAACAGGAGAGTATATGGAAAGAGTATAACGGTTATAATATATTTGGGTTGGAAGTTAAGACAATGTATAAAGTCACTTCCAACTTAATTTGTATTAAAGGCAGACCTGGTTATACTTTATGTGCAGAGGTTAATTAATATAGTGTACGGGAGGTAATTTATGAGCTATATAAAGGAAAGGGTCTCATATTTAAAGGGACTTGCGGAAGGCATGAAAATCGATGATTCAACCAATGAAGGAAAGCTGCTCAAAGCAATGATTGAAGTACTTGATGATATTGCACTGGCCGTGGAGGATATCGAAGAGGTTCAGGAACAGTTGGAAGAACAGGTTGACAGCATTGATGAGGATTTGGAAGAGTTTGCAAGAATTTTGTTCGATGAGGAAGAAGATGATGATGTTCTTGCCCAGATAGAATGCCCTCATTGCAATAAAGTATTTGATCTTACCGAGGATATGATAGACGGTGACAGTGATTCTTTTGAGTGTCCTTACTGCCATGAGGAAATAGCTTTTGAATGGGACTGCGACTGTGAAGATTGCAGTGAGGAAGAAGAAAATAAGGAATAGGTTTTAGTCTACTTAATATTTAAGATATAAAGAATGGACGTGGAAAGTGTATTTCCATGTCCATTCTTTTTTTGACCGTTACCTTTTATTTTTTTGTCATAAAATTGGACAAATTCAAATATTAATAAATATCAAATATCAAAAAACAAGCTTTGGCCTTAAGGATGCGCGAAAAAGGATATGTGAAAACAGGGGGGCCTTTTATGGTTACAAAAGAAGATTTTGTTTTCAGCGTTGAAAAAGTACAGAACTTTGAAAAGGACATTTTGAGAATGATATCTCCACAAGTGAGAGATGTTTTAAAGAAGATTCCGCTAAATGAACTTATAACCACCGAAGAGATAAGACTAAGAGCGAACAAGCCTTTAATGATTCAAAATGAAAAAGGAAGCTTTTTTGTCAATTTGGAAGGAAGACTTACAGCAAACAGGATGAATCTTTTTTATGTAAGCCAGGAGCAGATAGCAAAAACGCTGGAACTTATAAGTGAAAACTCCATTTATGCTTTTCAGGATGAAATAAGAAACGGTTTTTTGACCATAAGGGGAGGCCATAGGGTCGGTATTGTCGGACGAGTTGTTTTAAACGGAGATACCGTAAAGAACATCAAGGATGTTTCCGGGCTTAATATAAGAATATCCAGGGAAATAACCGGATGTTCCTCGAAAGTTTTAAAATATATTATCAGCAGTGAAAAGCAAGTTTACAACACTTTGATAGTATCTCCTCCCCAATGCGGGAAAACAACCTTGTTAAGAGACATAACGAGGGCTATCAGCGACGGTGTTGAAGAGATGGGCTTTAAAGGAGTTAAAGTGGGAGTTGTAGATGAACGTTCAGAAATTGCAGCATGTTACAAGGGGGTGCCCCAGAACAGGGTAGGAACAAGGACCGATGTGCTTGATGCGTGCCCCAAACAAATTGGCATGATAATGATGCTCAGATCCATGTCGCCGGATGTGATTGTTACGGATGAAATAGGAAACAAGGGAGACAAAGATGCTTTGATTCAGGTGCTTAATGCAGGGGTGAAAGTGATATCCACGGCGCACGGGTACAATATTTCGGAATTAAAAAGCCGCAAAGAAGTCTTGAGCCTGATAGAAGAAAAGATGTTTGAAAGGTATATTGTTTTGAGCGCGAGAAAAGGCCCCGGTACAGTGGAAGAGATAATTGACGGGACCGATATGAGTATTTTGTACAAAGGAGAATGAGTATGCTGCTAAAAATTATCGGAAGCCTGATTGTTTTTATGTCGAGCAGCCTTTTGGGATACATGTACTCAAGACGGTGCTCAAAAAGACCGGCGGAGCTGAGAGCTCTGCAGGGATATCTTCAGATGTTTGAAACTGAAATAAGCTTTATGTCCAACGTTTTAAAAGATGCTTTTACAAAAATATACATGTATGATGACAGCAGTGTTGCAGTTTTTTTCAAAGGCACGGTGGAAGCCCTTGAAAACGATACGGGAATAACTGCCGGCGAAGCCTGGGCCAAAGCCGTCAAGGAAAATATAAAGAACACATCTTTGAACAAAGAGGACGAGGAAATAATTATTTCCTTCGGAAAAATGCTCGGAAGCTCAGACGTAGAAGGACAGATAAAGAACATCCGGCTCACCATTAATCAATTGAAACTCCAGGAACAAAAAGCTGAAGAGCTGAGAGCAAAGAATGAAGCCATGTACAGAAATTTGGGGATACTTGGAGGTCTGGCAATAATCATTATATTGTTCTAATTTTTAATATGCCGTGAATATACTTGTACTAATAAGGCAAACTTGATTTCCGGCTGGGAAAAGAGTGTTTATAAAAGTAAAACACGGAGGAGAAAAAGAAGTATGAATATAGATTTGATTTTCAGAATTGCGGCAATAGGAATTTTGGTATCTGTTTTGAATGCATTGCTGAACAAATCCGGAAGGGAAGAACAGGCAATGATGACCACACTGGCGGGATTGGTTGTGGTTTTGATGATGATAGTAAAGGAAATAGCAAACCTGTTTGATGCCGTAAAAACACTGTTTCAGTTTTAAGATTTCTCAGAGGCGGATGATAAAAATGGAAATATTTCAGATTATCGGATTGGCTTTGGTTGCTACAGTAATAGCTTTGCTTCTTAAAGCCCACAGACCCGAGATGGCTTTACAGATCAGCCTGGTTACGGGAATAATCATTTTTCTGGTCATACTGGGAAAAATTACGGCGGTCGTGGACTTGTTAAGCAGCTATGCGGAAAAAGTGAACATTGACATGGTTTATATAAATACCCTTTTAAAGATTGTGGGCATTGCCTATATAGCTGAATTTGGCGCCGAGGTGTGCAGGGATGCCGGAGAAGGGGCAATAGCGTCAAAAGTGGAGCTTGCGGGAAAAGTTATTATTGTTGTAATGGCGGTACCTATAATAACCTCGCTGTTGGATCTTATAATCAGCATTTTGCCTCAATGAAAAGCACATTAATTTGTTTTATGCAATTTCACTCAATAAAATTGTCTGAATGGGGAAAAGGTGTATGAAAAACAAAAGATATTATGCCAAATGTATTTTAGTATTCGTTTTTGTTACTGTATTTACATCCATGTGTTTTGTTTCTTTGCCGGCGTATGCCGCCGGTGAGGATGAAACTTATGCCCAGGACAAGAGTATAGAAGAGAAAATTATGGAAGAACAGATTGAAGCGGATGAAGTGGATTTACTGGAAAAAGAGCTTAAAAAATACAAAGATGAAAAAATCGATGAAATCTTGCCGGGTTATGATCCTGAAAAAATAATCCGTGATGTGGCAAAAGGAAAATTAAATTTCAATCTGCCGGATATAATAAACAAAATTTTGACTTATCTTTTTGAAGAGATTTATTTAAATATGGGCATCCTGGTAAAACTTATGGTGTTGGTGGCTTTGTGCGCAATCCTTAACAATCTTCAATCATCTTTTTTAAACAAAGGTGTCGGAGAACTGGCTTTTTACGTGTGCTATATAGTACTGGTATCCATACTTTTGGTAAGTTTCAGCTCCGTGGTAAAGTCCGGAACGGAAATAATAGACCGGATGGTAAACTTCATGTATTCGTCGATACCGGTTTTGGTGACGTTGATTATATCATCCGGAAACATTTCATCGGGAGGTGTGTTGCAGCCGCTGCTTATAATGGTGGTGCAAGTTAGTGCCACAATAATAAAGAATATACTTATACCTCTTATCGTGCTGTCCACCATCATATCCATAGTGGACAATATATCGGACAAGATTCAAATATCAAGACTTTCAAGTTTTTTGAAAAATATAACTCAATGGACATTAGGCCTCATTCTTACAATATTTGTAGCGATAGTATCGCTTCAGGGATCTTTGGGAGCGGTTGTTGACGGAGTAACAAGCAAGACTGCCAAATTTGCCATAGGCGCATTTATTCCCGTGGCGGGAAAATATTTGGCGGATGCCGCCGACGCGGTAATTGGCTGCACTCTTTTGATTAAGAACGCGGTGGGAGTGGCTATTATGATAGGGATTGTAGTCATATGCCTTCTTCCTTTGCTCAAAATACTTGCGGTTGTCCTTTTGTACAGAATGGCCTGTGTGCTTTTGGAACCTTTGGCGGAAGGAAGAATTATAAAATGTATAAGCGATGTTGCCGGTTCCATGGCTCATATTTTGGGAATTGCGGCATCGGTGGCGTTTATGTTTTTAATGACTGTTACGGCACTGATATTGGCAAGCAATATCAGTACAATGATAAGATAAATTTTAATAAATGGAGGAAAAAATGATAGATTTTTTAAGAAACTGGGTTGTAAATATTGTCACTCTTGTAGTGTTTGTCATGCTTATAGAAATGATGCTGCCTTCGGGTAAGGTAAAAAAAATTGTAAATCTGGTTACCGGGTTTATTCTCGTGATTGGTCTTATAAATCCTGTGCTGGAGTTGTTTGAAAAAGAAATTGATCTTAAGGAGTTTCAGCTGACGGGCAGCAATTACATAGATAAGAAGGAGGTGATGATAAACAGCGAGGTTTTGGAAGAGAGGCAAATAAGGCAGATAACCAATGCGTACAGGGAAAAAATCATAGCTCAGCTTAAGTCAGTAGCTAAGGATATTAAGGAAGTTAAAGAGGCAGAGGCCGATGTCATAATCAATGAAGACTATACATCGGAAAGGTTCGGAGAGGTGAAAAAGGTTTATTTGTATCTGTCTTTGGAGGATGAGAGCGAGCAAGTAAAACATATTTTAGAGGTAAAGAGGGTGAAAGTTGACATTGGACAATCCGTGGACAACTCAGACAATAAGGGTTTGGAAAAACAACCTGATGAAAAAATCAGACGTGAGCTTGAAGATAAAGTAATAAAACTTTTAAATGTACCAAAAGAAAATATCGTGATTTCTCTTATGGAGGATTGAGGAGGATAAAATGGGCAAGATAAAAGAAACTATAGAGCGTCTTAAAAACATGCTGGACAAAGATAAAAACAACAAATGGGGAGAGAATCTTGTCATACTTATTATAATCGGCATGATTATAATAATAGCCGGAGGAACATTGTTTGGAGGCAATGACAAGAAAAAAGATGAAAACAAAGTCAAAAGCAGTGAAGCTTTGGACAATACCCGGGAAGTTTTGAATATCGGTGTTGACGATGAAAAATCCGATTTGGAAAAAGACATAGAAAACATATTGGAAAAAATCCAAGGGGTGGGAAAGGTAAGTGTAATGATCACTTATGCCTCGGGAAAGGAGATAGTCCCCTACACGGACGTAAAGAGAAGTGACAACAGCACCAATGAAAAAGACAGTGCCGGAGGCACACGAAGGATTGCCCAAAGCAGTTATGAAAGCAGTGTTGTCTATGAAGAAAGTGACAAGGGTGTGAAAAAACCCATTATAGCAAAGGAACTTATGCCGGAGGTAAAGGGAGTGCTGGTAGTTGCGGAAGGTGCGTCGGATGCGACGGTAAAGGAAAACCTTGTTAACTCCGTCAAGGTTTTGCTTGATATTCCCGTTCATAAGATACAGGTTGTGGAAAGGGGAAAATAAATTTATCAAATGCAGTTTATTATAGATATAAAATGTTTGGAAATATAATATATATTTACTGAAAAACAGTTTACTATAAACATATGTCATAAAGGGGGATCATTTTATGATGGTTTTAAAGAGAAAACAAATTGTTGTATTGTCATTGATTCTTATGATTGTTGTAGCGGGGTATTTACAGTACAGCTACAATAACAGCGGTTCGTCAGGAAATGATTCGGATGACATATCCGTAAGTCAGTTTGATGAAGAAACGGAAAGCCTGGGCGAAGCATGGTATGTGGACAATACAACGGATCTGCAAGCCGGGAATAAAGAAGAAAAGAAGGATGAAAAGAGTGAAAACAGCGACAAGAAAGAGAACAAGCAGGACAACAAGGCTCTTCAGGCTTCCAAGGAAGCAAATGAGTTTTTTGCCCAGGCAAAGATGGATAAGGATGTAAGGAGGGCCAAAGACAAGGAGGAATTAGAGAAGATTACCAATGATGCCAATGCCACAGAAGAGCAAAGAACCCAGGCATATGAAAGAATGCTGAAGCTTTTGGAAAATTCAGACAAGGAAATGAGAATTGAAGCATTGATAAAAAACAAAGGGTTTAGTGACGTTGTGGTGTTTTTCGGGGATGACGGAAGCGTTGATGTTGTGGTAAAAGCTCCAAGTATTTCCTCGGTGGAAGTGGCACAGATTGCGGAAATAACTTCCCGTCAGGCCGGAGTGGATATCTCCGATGTTCATGTAAGCAATAAATTTTAAAGATTTATGTCACAAAGTTGATAATATAATGCCGTGGTGTTATAATATTTGATGTTGGCAAAACCTAACGGTTAAATTGCAGCAAAGGAGGTAATTCCAAGTGGGAGATGCAGGACAGGGAGGTTCTAACGACAGAGGTACGTTGAAAATTTCAGAAGAGGTTGTTGCTATTATTGCTGGCATTGCTGCAATGGAGGTTCCGGGAGTGGCCGGCATGAGCGGTGGAATTGCCGGCGGAATTGCTGAAATGCTGGGAAGGAAGAACCTTTCCAAAGGAGTAAAGGTTGAAGTCGGGGACAAGGAAGCTGCAATAGATTTATATATAATTGTTGAATACGGGTGCAGGATACCGGAGGTATCCTGGAACATACAGGAGAAAGTAAAAAAGGCTATTGAGACTATGACCGGCCTTAACGTGGTTGAGGTAAACATCCACATTCAAGGCGTGAACATAGAAAAGGAACATAAGAAGGATTCAGACGAGGAACAGGCCAGGGTAAGATAATGTCAAGACGGTATATTGGAAATATATTTGGAAATATATATAGTAAAAAATTAAATTAACAACCCGTGAGGGTTTATTTTTTTGGCAAAATGAAATATAATGTATATATAATTTTGCATTTGGATTAGCATATAAAGTAAAATGTGTAATCTGAATTGCCGAAGTTTAACAGAAGATAAAACAAAAGAGGTGATTTTTGATATATGAACATTATTTTCAGAAGTTTATTGGCTTTTTATGCATTTTGCCTGACAGTTATTTCCCTTATAACCATGATTTTTACATTAAGGCCTGAAATGCTTGAGGGCGCGTCTGGGTTTCTTGTGACGAATGTTTTGTCCGACCGGGGTTTTACGGTTTTACTCTTTATCATCGAGCTTCTCTTTTTCGGATTAAGTCTTATGTTTCTATTGTCAGGAGTAAAAAGTGACAAGGATAAAAAATATATCAGCAAGTATAATAATCTTGGAGAGACAAGAATATCGCTAAATACCATAGAAAGCATTGCCCTTGCAGCTTCAAGAAAGCTTGGAGGCGTTAAAGAAAACAAGGCTTATGTGAAAAAGCAGGGGGATAATGTTTTGATATTTATAAAGACAATAGTAATGCCGGATATAAATATTCCTGCTCTTCTTGAGGATATTCAGCTTAAAGTTAAGAAGTCTGTTGAAGAAACTACCGGTATTGTGGTAAATGAAGTGAAAGTTTCGGTGGAAAACACCTACACCGGTTACAGGTCCAGAGTTGAGTGATGGAGGTTTGGTTATGACAAACAAGGAGAAATTGATTGAATTTTACAAATCTCATTACGGAGAAATAAATGGAGCACTCACGGGTTTTATTTTCGCTGTCTCTATTTTAGTAATAGGTTTCTTCCAGACGGTATTTATTACAATATGTGTTGCAATAGGCTATTATATTGGGAAGAAGATTTCCCAGGACAAGGATTATTTGAAAAATTTGCTGGACAGGATTTTACCGCCGGGTACATACAGATGATTATGAAATATATTTCAAGAAAACTGTAAAGGATTTTTGGGAGGAAAGAGTTAAATGGGAAGAAGAGCATCCAGGGAAATTGCCATGAAGCTTATATATCAGCTTGAAATACAAAAAGACTCAAGGGAGGAACAAATAAACAACACCCTGGAACAATATGATTTGAACGAAAATGACAGGGAATATATTCTCGATGTTGTAAAAGGAGTTTTTAAAAATCAGGAAGAGATAGACGGCACCATAGAAAAGTTTTCGAAAGGATGGAAACTGTCCAGAATTTCAAAGGTTGACCTTGCAATTTTAAGGCTTGCCATATATGAAATGTGCCATAGGGATGACATACCGTTCACCGTGGCCATCAACGAGGCTGTCGAACTGGCAAAGAACTACAGCGGGGAAGAAAGCGGCTCCTTTATAAACGGAATTTTGGGGAAAGTTGTCAAAGTGAAACTTATGTCAGCAGACGGAAATGAGAACAGAGACGAGGAATAAGAGATTGTGAGAGGAATTTTAAAAATAATATTCAAGGTGGAGATAGATGGGGGAGTTTTTTTCTGACAATTGTGACAACATATTAACGGTTTCAGCAGTCAACAGATATATCAAGGAAATCATGTCAAGGGATCTGATCCTGTCAAATCTTTGGGTTAGAGGCGAAATATCGAATTTTAAATATCATTCTTCGGGTCATATGTATTTTACCCTTAAGGATGAGAACTGTTCACTAAAATGTGTGATGTTCAGAACATACAACTTGCACCTTAAATTTATGCCTGAAAACGGCATGAAGGTGATAGTAAAGGGCTATATTTCGGTATTTGAAAGGGACGGACAATATCAGCTCTATGCTGAGGAAATGCAAAATGACGGTATAGGAGACCTTTATATTGCTTTTGAACAGCTAAAGAGAAGACTTGCAAGCGAAGGTCTTTTTGATCCGGCACACAAGAAAAAGATACCGTTTATGCCGAGGACAATAGGAGTGGTTACCTCTGCCACCGGTTCGGTTATCAGAGATATTATGAATATTTTGGACAGACGGTTCTATAATTCATATATAAAGATATTTCCTGTCAGGGTCCAGGGTGAAACCGCCGCTTTGGAAATAAGCCATGCGATAAGCAAATTGAATGAAATCGGCGGTGTGGATGTCATTATCCTTGCCAGAGGTGGAGGCTCTTTGGAGGAATTATGGCCGTTTAACGAGGAAATAGTGGCAAGAAGCATATTTAATTCTTCCATACCGGTAATATCGGCCGTGGGACATGAGACGGACTATACAATAGCGGATTTTGTTGCAGATTTAAGGGCGCCCACTCCATCAGCGGCCGCCGAATTGGTAATGCCTGAAAAAGTAACTATTATAAACAGAATAAGAGAGCTTAATGTCAGGATGGTGGACGCACTTCAAAGAAATGTAAAGCAAAAAAGGGATATGCTTAAAAAACTTGCCGATTCAGTAGTTTTCAGGCAGCCATATGACAGAATATATCAGGAAAGAATGAAGCTGGACATTTTAAACAGGGACTTGAAAAAGAGCATGTTTGCTTCTTTAGAGAGGGCAGGATCAAAGCTTGGATTTTTGATAGGAAAACTTGACGCATTAAGCCCCCTTACTATATTATCAAGGGGATACGGAATTATAAAGTCGGAAGAAAAAGGGATTTTTGTAAAATCCGTTAACGATGTGGATGTCGGAGAAGGAATTGAAGTGAGTGTGAAAGACGGAAGGCTTTACTGCACGGTAAGGAAGAAGGAATTGAATGATGATTAAATTTTATCGTCACGGAAAGGCGGGTAAAGGCGGATGAAAAAAAGTTTTGAAGAATCATTGAAAGAGCTTGAGGAAATAGTAAAGCAGCTTGAAAAAGGGGAACTACCTTTGGACGAGTCCATTGAAATGTTTCAAAAAGGGATGATGCTGTCAAAAGATCTTAGCAAAATGCTTGATGAAATGGAAAAAAGAGTGTCTATCCTGATAGAAGATGAAAATGGAACGGTAAGGGAGGAAGATTTTATCAAGATGGGTGATGATAAAAGTGGAATTTAAACAGCAACTGGAAAAATATGCAGATATAGTAAATGAATATCTTGACAGGTGTATTGTTCAAAATGAGCTTCCTGAAAAGTCTTTGTACAGCGCAATGAGATACAGTCTCATGGCGGGAGGAAAGAGGCTTCGGCCCGTTCTTTCCCTTGCGGTATGCGATATGCTGGGAGGAAGTGTTGAACAAGTGCTTCCCTTTGCGTGCGCCGTTGAGATGATTCATACATATTCTCTCATACATGATGATCTTCCGGCCATGGACAATGACGATTTCAGGAGGGGCAGGCCCACAAATCACAAGGTATATGGCGAAGCGTTGGCAATACTTGCAGGCGACGGTCTTTTAAACCTGGCATTTGAGATTATGCTGGAGAATATAATAAAAAACGGTGACATGGAGAGAAAGTCAAAAGCGGCGGCAGTAATTGCGAAAGCCGCAGGGATGAACGGCATGATTGCGGGACAGGTTATTGATCTTGAGTCGGAAGGAAAGCAAGTGGACAATGAGATTTTAAATCGTATGCACAGACTGAAAACCGGAGCGCTGATAAAGGCGCCGGTGGTTTCGGCGGCCATATTGTGCGGAGCGGATGCGGATGATATTCAAAAACTTGATGAGTTTGCCGAAAACCTTGGTCTGGCCTTTCAGATAAAGGATGACATATTGGATGTGGAAGGCAGCAGTGAGAAACTTGGCAAAAAGGTTGGCAGCGATGCCGATAATAACAAATCCACATATGTTACCGTTTACGGTTTGGAAAAATCAAAGGAAATACTTTCCGATGTCACGAAAAAGGCCGTTGATGCCCTTGAAAAGTTCGGGGAAAAAGCGGATTTTTTAAGAAGTCTTGCGAAATATTTGCTGGAAAGGGAAAATTGATTCTATCATCAGTTAATTGGTTGGCGGGGGTGTGTAGGTGAAAATAGTATATAGCATATTGTCCAACAAGACTGTTACCGTACCCATGATTGCATGGTTCGTAGCACAGTTTTTGAAGGTGGTTAATGTCATTGTTGTTGAAAGAAAACTGGATTTTACCAGGTTTATCGGTTCAGGCGGCATGCCGAGTTCTCATTCCTCATTTATTGTTTCTCTTGCAACTGTGGTCGGAAAAATGAGGGGATTAGATTCGGTAGAGTTTGGGATATCGGCTGCGGTGGCCGCAATTGTTATGTATGATGCCGCAGGAGTGAGAAGAGCGGCGGGAAAACAGGCAAAAGTATTGAATAAACTTATTTTTTCTCAAAAAGACGAAGACAGGAAAAATTTTGATGAAAATTTGAAAGAGCTTATAGGGCACTCCCCGTTTGAGGTGTTTGTAGGTGCCATGTTGGGCATGCTGATAGGGCTGTGTTTTGCATAAGCTAGCATACGTAAAATATTTGATGTATAATTTAGATAGAAGCAAAGTAAAAGCTTTTATTAATGTTTATTGGAGTATTTTTTACAGAATGTCATTCTTTAAACGTTTCTTTTTGTGTGATATAATTTTAAGCCATAGGAACTTAACTGCAAAAACAAATGAATAGAAAGCGAATCAATGCGAAAATGCTTGTAAGACAGGGTGGTGCAGTATTCTAGTCAGTACTACCGGTTCTGAAGACGGGCCTAAAAATCCGTTAAAGGGCACATCGATGAAGTTCCTTGTGCTGGCTTGCTACGCCCAGTGGTGGGCTGGTGCTGGGAGTTAAGGTTTAGGGGCAACCCGCAATGGCATGCGGGCATTGACCCCTTTACCGTGGAGACCCGACCTTGTGGGAGTAAAGTACACTGCAAGCATAATAATTTTGTCAGTGTGTAAACACTTCTACGAGCCGGGAGAGAACCTGTTTTGCGATACCATTTATTGGTGTTGTGGACAGAGTAGCCTGCCTTGAGTGAGGTTGGCGGATAATGGTCAGGTGTATAGGTATTGGCCGATACATATACACTATAGCAGTTTGAAACCAATCTTGCAAAAGAGGCTAGGAACCGGATAGACTGTCGGGGAAAGCCCCTAGACTGTTCGTTAAGCGAGTTATGCTGGGGATTGAAGTGTGGACTAAGTGGTAATCAGGCCCCGCTCCCTTTAAAGGGGCGGCTGAAGGTTTAAAGGGAAACCGCTGAAATGGCGACATTCAGTACCTTCTGTGGAAATCATGCCTGACCTAAGCCGCAAAATTTACTCAGCATAATGCCACCCTGTATTATAGCGTTTAAATGGATTACTTTGTTTGGTTTTTTACATATTTTTGTTTTTAGGAGGAAAATATTAGGTGGATGATGGTTATAAACATCCTTCCCATGAAAAAAAGATGAAGTTTCGCATAAATATTTTAGGTTCGAAAAATGGAAATATACGATGGATTGTACTTATAACAATATTGGCTTTTGTACTGTCCTCAAGTCTTTCGTTTGTGTCATCAAATTTGCTTGGGGATGTTAATATTTTTTTTTCAATTTTGATTGTGCTTGTTATTGTATTTATAGGAATTATTTTTGATATAATCGGAATTGCGGTGACATCGGCGGATGAATCTCCTTTTCATGCTATGGCCTCAAGAAAATATTATGGTGCTAAACAGGCCATAAGGCTCATTAGGAATGCAAACAAGGTATCGAGTTTTTGCAATGATGTGGTGGGAGATATATGCGGAGTAATAAGCGGTACTGCAAGTGCTTTTATAGTTTTCAAGGTCTCCCAGTCAGTCGGCGGGATTGTTGCCTTCCTGGTGGAATTGAGTTTTGCAGGCTTTGTTGCGGCTCTTACCATTGGGGGAAAAGCCATTGGTAAAACCATTGCCATTGAAAATTGCGACTATATTGTTTATAAAGTCGGGGTTATAGCTAAGTTTTTGACAGGGAGATTTGGCATTAAAAAGAAAAAAAGAAAGCATAAAAACCGGCAGATGACAAATAAAAAGTTCAAACAAAACGGTCAAAAAAGTGACGACCGCAAAACAAACAAAAATAAAAACAAACAAAATAAAAAAGATACGGTTTGAAAGAGAGATGATACCAGGGTGGAATCTGTATTGGACAGTATTAATTTCCCTGATGATATAAAAAAACTGAATTTGGAACAGTTAAAGCAACTTGCAGGCGAGATTAGGTCTTTTCTTATTGAAAAGGTCTCAAAAACAGGCGGGCATCTTGCTTCCAACTTGGGAGTCGTAGAGTTGACCCTTGCGCTTCACAGGGTGTTTAACACTCCGGAGGATAAAATTATATGGGATGTAGGTCATCAATGCTATGTTCATAAGATTATCACCGGAAGAAAAGACAGGTTTGACACCATAAGAAAGCTTGGCGGACTTTCCGGTTTTCCAAAATCGGCGGAAAGTGAGTATGATGCTTTCAATACCGGGCACAGCAGTACTTCCATATCTGCAGCCCTGGGTATTGCAAAAGCAAGGGATTTAAGAAAAGAAAAATATTCGGTTGTTGCCGTTATCGGAGACGGTGCCCTGACCGGAGGAATGGCTTTTGAAGCATTGAATGATGCGGGAAGGTCACCGAATAATCTTATTGTTGTATTAAATGATAATGAAATGTCAATTTCGAAAAATGTAGGAGGGCTTTCAGTTTATTTGAGCAAAATTCGAACAGAACCCTTCTATTTTAAAGTTAAAGAAGATATAGACATTATTTTAAACAAAATACCGGCAATCGGAAAAAGCGCGGTCAAAGCACTTGGCAGGGTCAAAGGCACCATAAAATACATGATTATGCCGGGAATAGTGTTTGAAGAACTCGGTTTTAAATATTTAGGACCTATTGACGGACATAATATTGCCGAACTGGAAAACGTTCTTACAAGAGCCAAAAACACCAAAGGACCTGTACTGGTGCATGTATGTACCCAAAAAGGAAGAGGTTACACTTACGCGGAAAAAAATCCGGCTGTTTTTCACGGCATCTCGCCCTTTGAGGTTGAGACGGGGGAGGTTATTGCTAATAAAGTTCCGGGATATTCCGACGTATTTGGAAGTGAAATTGTCAGGATTGCTGAAAAAGAAGAAAGGGTTGTTGCTCTTACGGCTGCAATGCCTCATGGAACAGGTCTTATCAAATTTTCAAAGAGATTTCCGGAAAGGTTTTTTGACGTTGGCATAGCCGAGCAACATGCGGTAACTTTTGGTGCCGGGCTTGCAAAAAACGGGATGATTCCGGTCATAGCTCTTTATTCGTCTTTTCTCCAGAGAGCCTATGACCAGGTAGTGCATGATGTGGCTCTTCAAAATCTGCATGTGGTTTTTGCGATAGACAGGGCCGGAATAGTCGGGGAAGACGGGGAGACACATCAGGGAATTTATGACATATCTTTTTTAAGACATATACCAAATATGACCATTCTTGCTCCCTGTGATTATAATGAGCTTGCCAAAATGCTTGAGTATGCCGTACTGGAGCATAGCGGTCCGATAGCGATAAGGTACCCGAGAGGAGCAGGACCTGAAAAGCTTTTTGACACCCCTGACATAAAGTTGGGACAATCTCTGCTTATAAGTGAAGGAAATGATGTTACCATTGCGGCTGTCGGCAACAAGGTGGAAGTGGCCATGAAGGTTGCCGAAAAGCTTAAGGAGACAGGTTTGTCTGCGGATGTGATTTATTGCAGATTTATAAAGCCCCTTGATTCAAATACCATTATAAATTCCGTACTTAAAACAAAAAGACTTGTAACAATAGAGGATAATACCGTTGAGGGTGGATTTGGAAGCAGAGTTTTGGAAACAATAAACCAGAAGGGGATAAATGTCACTACAAGAATGTTTGGATATCCGGATGCTTTTATTCCTCATGGCTCTATCAAAGAACTGGTGCATATGTACAGACTGGATCCGGATTCCATTTTCAATGATGTTTTAAAACTGATAAATAAAAGCAAAGTGAAAGAATTCCGAGCCATAAGATAAACTGAATGAAGCACTAAATAATAAATTTAATAATAATGTTCAATGTTCGGAGGAAGGTTTTTTTGAAAAAGGAAAGACTGGATGTTCTTTTGGTAAACAGAGGATTTTTTCAAAGCAGGGAAAAGGCAAAAAGCTCTATAATGGCCGGGGTGGTGTTTGTAAACGACAAAAAGGAAGACAAACCCGGTGTCAAAGTGGATGTTGATTCTATTATTACAATAAAGGAAAATGTCCATCCTTATGTCAGCCGGGGTGGACTTAAACTCGAAAAAGCGATAAGGGTTTTTAATATTGATTTAAAAGATAAGACAGCTATCGATGTTGGAGCATCAACAGGCGGTTTTACCGATTGCATGCTGAAAAACGGGGCCAAAAAGGTTTTTGCAGTTGACGTGGGCTACGGACAGCTGGCATGGGAGCTTAGGAATGATGAACGGGTTGTTTGCATGGAAAGAACCAATATAAGATATGTAAAACCGGAAGATATTGGTATTCTTGCGGACTTTTCGTCGATAGATGTTTCTTTTATATCGCTGAAAAAGGTTATTCCTGTTGTAATCAACCTGCTGAAGGACGACGGTGAGCTTTTATGCCTTATCAAGCCCCAGTTTGAAGCGGGCCGGGAAAAGGTCGGAAAACATGGGGTTGTCCGGGACAAAAAGGTCCATGAGGAAGTAGTAAAAGATATTATTACATTTAGCTTAAAAGAAGGACTTAAAATTCGAGGGCTTGATTTTTCACCTATTAAGGGCCCGGAAGGCAACATCGAATACCTTGTTTATTTGTCAAAAAAAGAGGGCAGTACAAGCGAAGGAGAACTTTTTGAGCTGGTGAATAAAGTTATTGATGATTCACACACAGAACTGTCCCCGTAAAAAAATTTTATTCAAATTAAGACTTTATCAGATGCTGGAGGCTTGAAGCTCAATGAAAAAGGGATTGCTGAAACAATTTCCGAAACAAATCAGAGAAAAAATACTTGACCATACTATTGAGAGCTATGAATTAAGAGACGTGATATTAAAACTTATTGAAAAAAACCCAAAATTCATAATCAGAACCTATTTAAACGACGAAGAACTTCGGGATTTGCTCGAAGAAAAAGATTTTGAGATGATTGAGAACAAGCTGAAATCTGCTCTAAACTATGAATGGCTTTATTATGAATTTAAAAAGGCTGTTAAAGAGAATATGGATGAGCTTGTCCGCGATATAGCTGAAAGTTTTGCTTTTTCAATACTGTATGAAAACAAGTATGAATACGACGAAAGCAGCGGTCAAATAAAGGATTGCGGCAAATACAACCTTGACGACTATGAGAAACTGGGGGATTTTTTGTGTGATTATGGGCTTGTGACGGAAAACACTGATGATTATCTTGAGATTGACCCGGACAATGACACTTCACATTTAGATTCAATTGCCATTAACTATTTGCACAAAACGCTAAAACAGCTGTTGATCGACGTATATAACAACCGCCGGGAAGAATTTCTTAAATTTTTCGGCATCGAGCAGGATTATGTCTTAAGCGACATGGACTTCGAAGAACTTGAATATGAACTTTTTGAATTTTTTGACAGTGATTTTCCTATTCCCGATTTCGACAATCCGGTAGGTATTGCGGCCCAGTTGATATCTGAAGTTGAAGAAATGGATGCCAAGACGCTTTTTGAGATGGGAAAAGAAGCGGTGATGTCTAAAGAAAAATAGCCCAAAAACAGCCAAACGGAAGTATTTTGCAATTTTGAGCGATAAAAAACACAGTAATAATAAACAAACAATAATAAACATATGTAATAATAATTGTAATTGCAATATATTGTATTGAATATTGAATTATTTGCTATTTAGATGGTATAATTAAATTCACTTAAGCAATTGGATTTATCCATATAATTTATTTTTTTGTCTTTTTTGTTAGCTTTTTAGAATGTAAGAAGCAATTGATGAGTTCTTGTTTCAAACTAAAACTCCTATCCAATGCTTTAGCTCAGTTCCAGCATACGTCTGTATTCAAAATGCCTGTATTTATACCTGCATTTATAATACCTGAAGCAAATAATAATTAAACTTGTGGAAGAAAGGAGGTTGCAACAGGTTTTAAATTATCTTAATTCAGGTATTTTACAATTTTTAATAAAAAGGGGGATAAAGGTAAAAAATGAGTAGAATGACCTTGAAAAGCAGCATGAAAAAACGTATTTTATCTTTGGTCATTGCTGTAGTGTTTCTAAGCTTGACCGGAGTGTTTCCTTCGGGATTGATTGAGACCAAAGTGTCAGCTGCAAAAATAACGGAGAATTATCAATTTGATTCACGAATCCGTTTAAACTCAATAGGTTTTATACCGAACCACAGCAAAAAGGCGACTATAGCTGCAAATTGTTCAACCTTTTATGTTGTTAAAGAAGACGGAACAATAGTGTATACCGGAACGGCAACTTCAATGTTTGACAATGATACAAAAGAAACTGTTTATATTGCTGATTTTTCATCTGTTAATGAAGAAGGAACGTACTATCTTGCCGTGCCGGGAGTAGGAAAAAGCGTAAACTTTAAAATTGCAATGAATGTATATGAGGATGCTTTTAAAACAGCAATGCTGGGAATGTATTTACTGCGCTGCGGCACCAGTGTGTCGGCCACATACAACGGAATACACTATTCCCATGGACCGTGCCATACTAATGATGCATATCTTGATTATATAAACGGACAGCATACTAAAAAAGACAGTACAAAAGGCTGGCATGATGCGGGCGACTACAACAAATATGTGGTAAACGCCGGCATAACCGTTGGTTCAATGTTCCTGGCGTGGGAGCATTTTAAAGACCAGTTGGAGCCTGTGGCATTGGAGATTCCCGAAAAGAACAATTCAATACCGGATTTTCTTGATGAATTAAAATATGAGATAGACTGGATTCTTACCATGCAATACCCTGACGGGAGCGGAAGGGTGGCTCATAAAGTTTCGACAAGGAACTTTGGCGGCTTTATCATGCCTGAGAACGAACACGACGAAAGATTTTTCGTGCCCTGGAGCAGTGCCGCAACGGCAGACTTTGTTGCCATGACGGCCATGGCTGCAAGAATATTCAGGCCTTATGATCCTCAATATGCTGAAAAATGTATAAATGCGGCAAAAGTAAGCTATGAGTTTTTGAAGAACAATCCTGCGAATGTTTTTGCAAACCAGAGTGGATTCTCAACAGGAGAATATGCCACTGTCAGTGATGCAGATGACAGATTGTGGGCGGCGGCTGAAATGTGGGAGACCCTGGGAGATGAAGAATACCTTAGAGATTTTGAAAACAGGGCGGCGCAATTCTCGAAAAAAATAGAAGCCGATTTTGACTGGGATAATGTTGCAAACTTAGGTATGTTTACATATCTTTTGTCAGAAAGACCGGGCAAGAATCCTGCTTTGGTGCAGTCAATAAAGGATAGTCTCCTTTCCACTGCGGATTCAATTGTGAGGACCAGCCAAAACCATGGCTATGGCAGAACCCTTGGTACAACATATTACTGGGGATGCAACGGCACGGTTGTAAGACAGACTATGATACTTCAGGTTGCGAACAAGATTTCACCCAACAATGATTATGTAAATGCTGCTCTCGATGCGATTTCACATGTATTTGGAAGAAACTATTACAACAGGTCTTATGTAACAGGCCTTGGTATAAATCCTCCTATGAATCCTCATGACAGACGTTCAGGGGCTGACGGAATATGGGAGCCGTGGCCCGGTTACCTTGTAGGAGGAGGATGGCCCGGACCGAAGGATTGGGTGGATATTCAGGACAGTTATCAGACCAATGAAATTGCTATAAACTGGAATGCGGCATTGATTTATGCCCTTGCCGGATTTGTCAACTATAATTCTGCTCAAAATGAAGTACTGTACGGAGATGTGAATGATGACGGAAAAGTAAACTCCACTGACTTGACTTTGTTAAAAAGATATGTTCTTAAAGCCGTCTCAACTCTGCCTTCTTCCAAAGCTGAAAAGAACGCAGATGTAAATCGTGACGGAAGAGTTAATTCCAGTGATGTCACAATACTTTCAAGATATTTGATAAGGGTAATCGAGAAATTACCAATATAAATTCTGATAAATATTGATAAACACTAATATATAAGTGTTTAATCGGTAAAAGAGCCCTGTGGCAAAAACTGCCGCAGGGCTGTTTTTATCAATTCCGGCGCAGACGAAAATAGCAGACGTAAATATTAATTACTGAAAAAATCCAGTATCAAATCTTGTGGTGAATTTCCAATATCTTTTGCATATCTGAAACCGCACAGCATTTGAGAATTGTCTTTGATTTTGAGTACCGAATCAAAATCCGTTACTTCCGCAACATTAGAGTCGTAGTCAAAAATTCCAAACTCGTTTTTGGAAGAACGTCCGACTTCGGAAACGGTATTTGATTTTACGTTGTTTTTATAGGCATCGGATTTGGTTTTTCTCAATATGTATTTTAGTTCATCTTCACTCAGCAACCTGAATCCTCCGTTGTGTTCAAAGATGGTAGAAGTACCGTAACTGGTTTTTTGGAAGGTATAATATTCTTCGATTCCGAAACTTTTGCTTTTTTCATTGCAGAACACGTAAAGCTCCATATTGTTCTTTATTTTGACCGTGCCGTATTTTTCTTCGGTTTCAAATACGGCCGGATAATTTTCGGATTTTATGTTTAAATTGTATTTTGCGTTGAGGTCTTTGATGTTGATTTTATTTTTTGAGATGCTGTTCCATTCGCTGATTGTCACTAAGTTTTTGCTGACGTAGAAGGGCTTTACGGTTACTTTTTCACCGTTTTCGTCGATAAAGGTGCCTCCTTCAATTCTGACCATGTCCGAAAGGTCAAATCCTTGAGAAAAATATTTCTTTTTAAGCCGTTCCTCATTTTCTTTTACAGTCATTTTCCTGGTATAATTGGCTTCTGCCGGTAAAATATCTTCAACTTCGCCGTTTTTGCCCGGTGTTGTTGATTTTTTCAGATTGATTTTGGTACCGTTTATTTCAATGGAATTAATGATGCTGTCCATAACACTTTCCGTAAGATACTTTCTGTCCGAGGGGTCATAAATAAATGAAAAAACATACAGGTTTTTGTCGTTGTATATAAAGAGTTTTTTACTCATCAGCTTGTAGCCGGTTTCTTTGATTTCAAAAGGTTTAAATCCCTTTGTGGTGACAAAAGTAAACCCGTTTTTTTCAATAACCATAAGGTTTTCAGGTTTTAAATCGGAAAAATATATGTATTGACCGACAAGCTGTTTGTTTGTCCTTGACACATTTTTGAAGATTTCAACAGTGTATGATTCAACGGTTTCAAGGTTGCTGGGGGAAAAGATAACCCCGCCTTTTGACAACTCGGGGAATGAATGACCTTTGAATATTTCCTCTTCGGTAAAGTTGAGGTTGAGGACAGTACCATCTTCTTTAAAGGTGTAATAAGCGAACTGCTCTATATTGGAGCCTTTCATACCTTTGGGCACGAGGGTGAAGAGGTTGTAAAGTTCGTTGTAATAGCTTGATTCGGGCATTTTACCGATTTCATTTCCGGCTTGCGGCTTGGTTGTGATTGTGACAATTTTGTTTTTACCGTCCCATTCTACGGTAGCACCAAAGGCTTCTGAGATAAATCTTACAGGGACAAAAGTCCTGCCTCCTGCAATAACCGATGAAGTATCAAGCTTGATTTCTTTACCATTGACTTTGGCGGTTTTCATACCTACAACCAGTGAAATTTCCGTTCCCTGCTTTTTTATTACCACCATGCGCTCTTTTTCAATCCAATCCACTTTGGCGTCGAGGGCTTCGGAAATGAATCTTATGGGTACCATTGTTCTTGAGTTGCTGTCAATGAAAGGTTGTTGGTCAGTAAAGTTAACTTTTTCGCCGTTTACCACAACCGTGATGTTTGCACTGGCATGGGAAATCAACGGAAAGTAAAAAACAAGGATGCACAGCGCCATGAATAACAGCTTTTTTGCCATACAATCAGCTCCTTTCGGGTGGAATGTTTGTCTATTGTCAAACCTGAGATTTCAGCAGCTTTTGGAAACAGGCCACTAAGCAAATTATACTATAAATAAAGCAAAATTTATACAGGGCGGTGTATATTTTTATTTTTTTTAAATTAAAGGTATATATATTTTTTGTAAAGTATCTTTGTAAAGTCAAATTTTCATTAAATAAAGGGAAATAAAAATTTTGTACAGTCTTAATTACAAAACAGAAAAATAATGTTACAAACTAAATTATTTTCTCTTTCATTTAAAAGAAATATGTGGTAATATGTATTTTAGAATTATATTTGATTTTTAGAATTATATTTGATATAATGTTTTCAATAAAGCGGAATTTGAAGATTTTCTTCAAATAAGGTCATATTTACTACAAAGCAACTTTTCATGGATAAAACTTGAGCATATCCGGCATACATCTTGCAAAAGTAATATTACTTTTTTCAAAATTAAAACCGACACAAGTCCTCCGATTTAAAGGGCGGAGGAATTAAATAATTAAATGAATTTAAAAAGGGGAGGAATGATAATGAAAAAGAGGGTGTGCATTCTTTTGGCTGTTGTCATTTTAATGACTGTCAGCCTGCCGTTTGTAACACTGGGGGCGGATGACATTTATCCGGGACTTAGAGTTCAGGGGAGGTTTTTGTACGACAAATACGGTGAAAAAATAATACTGTATGGTGTGAACGAAATGTCGATCTGGGGCGACATTGACGGTGATGTGGCACTTCCTGAAATCAGGAAAACCGGAGCTAATGCGGTAAGACTTGTATGGTCAGTTTCCGGGCCGGCAAGGAAACTTGATATTTTGCTTTACAATTGCCGTATAAACAATATGATTCCTATTATAGAGCTTCATGACGCAACCGGTGAATGGCAGAAGCTTTCCATGCTCGTTGACTATTGGACAAGACCCGATGTGCTTGAAGTATTGAAAAAACATCAGGAATATCTCATTATCAATATTGGTAATGAAGTAGGAGCCCAGGTTTCGGAATCTGAATTTAAAACAGGGTATGAGGCTGCCGTAAAGAGAATGAGGGAAGCTGGAATTCATGTTCCTCTTATGATTGACGGCAGCGACTGGGGAAAGAATATTGATATTCTTCAGGCAACCGGACCTTATCTTATAAACGCCGACCCTGACAAAAACCTCTTGTTCTCGGTACATATGTGGTGGCCGTACATGTGGGGTTACAATGAACAGAAAGTAATCGATGAAATAAAAGAATCTGTTGAAATGGGCTTGCCCCTTGTGGTGGGAGAATTCGGACACCAATGGGAAGAACATGAAATGGGTAAAATCCCTTACAAAACCATAATGGAGCAATGTTACAAGAATGAAATAGGTTACCTGGCATGGTCATGGGGACCGGGCAACCAGCCGCAGACTTTCCTGGATATGACCACCGACGGAACTTTTGATACATTGAGAGGATGGGGATTGGAAGTTTGCGTAACGGATCCTTACAGCATAATGAATATTGCGGTTCGTCCGGCTTCAATGCTTGAAGAGCCTACAACGGAGCCTCCGGTAATAAACATTCCCGCCGGAAGTATTGCGCAGAACAAGCCTGTATATGCATCTTCGACGGAACCAGGGCTGGGTAACACACCGGAGAAGGCTGTTGACGGAAATATAGCAACCAGATGGTCATCGGATTACAGCGATAATCAGTACATATATGTTGACCTTCTGGATGAATATGAAATTGAAAGAGTGTATATTGAGTGGGAGGCTGCATACGCCCGTCAGTACAAAATCCAGGTGTCCAATGACGCCGTCACATGGACCGATGTATACACCGAGTACAACGGAGACGGAGATATAGACGATATTTACCTTGAAGCAAGGGGAAGATATGTAAGAATCTATTGTATGCAAAGGGCAACTCAGTACGGAAACTCCATATTTGAGTTGGGGGTTTATCCAAAGGGTGGAATTGCGGAACCGACTCCTCCGGGGGTTGAAATTCTGGTGGGAGATATAAACAGAGACGGCAAAATTAATTCGACGGACTTGGGTATGTTGAACAGACATATATTGAAACTTGTAATTCTTGATGATAATTTAAAGCTTGCGGCAGCTGACATTGACGGAAACGGAAATATAAATTCCACTGATTATTCATGGCTGAAAAAATATATATTAAAAGTAATTTCTGAATTCCCGGGAGGGGATACGAGAATAGTGACACCATGACGAAAAATAATCAAAAAGGTAATCAATTTATTTATTCCATTAATATTCCACTAATTATTAATCATTTTAAAATTAAAGATTTGAGAAAATCTTTAACAGAATAAATTTTATCAAGCTCCATCATATATTGTGACTCCTTATCATTAGTATAGTGATTAATGATAAGTTACAATATTATGTTGGAGTTTTATTTATAATTTTTTATATACAAAAAGCTGGTGGAACAAGCAAAACCATAAAAAAGAAATAGTAAACATAAAAAGTAAATAATAAAAGTAAATGATAAAAACAATTTTAATATTCATAAATTTAAAAATATTGACATTATAGTTATATATATATATTATAATAAAAAATAGTAGGACATGTTCTACTTATTAGTCAATCTATCATCTTATATCAGCTGCTGGTATAAGAAAATTAATGCTATAAAAACTTAAAATAAAAGACCAGCTAATTAAAGTCAAGAGCTTTTTTTGAAAAATAAAAGAATTTTTCAAAAAACACATGAGCTAAAAAAGGCATGACAACAAGACCACCCAGGTGAAGTAGACATAAAATAGCTGGTCCAAAATAGTAAGTTGCTCTTTACTACGAAAATGGGATAATTCCTTCCAAGATCTCAATGACACTTGCGAAGGCTCGCTCCTTGAAAACTTAATATACTAACCCTGAAAAAGGCTAATACTATCCTATACAAGTATAATCATCTATACTTGCCTGATAGATATCCAGTGTAATGAAAATATCTCAATTATGCAGGCTGCTTTACCTCAAACCCAAGTTTTTGGAGTTCACAAACCATTCTTGCAACGCGTTTCTTCTCGGTTTGAAGCCTGCGTGATTCAAAACAGTTTTCGTTATACTGCATGTCCGTTTTAAGTATAGTATAGATAATTACTAGCAGCTTCCTGGCAAGAGCTACAATTGCCTTTTTGGCACCTTTACGCTGTTTCATCTTCCAATACCATGCACACAGGTATGATTTCCTCTGGCGGGTTATTATCCAGGCTACTTCGCAAAGGATGCATTTAATATAGGGGTTACCTTTGTTTATGTTTACTCGTTTTTTTTACCTGCACTTTCATTATTGCCTGGACTTAATCCTGCCCAAGAACAAATATGTTCGGCAGTTTTGAATTTGCTCATATCAGTGCCGATTTCTGCAAGTATGGTAGATGCAGCAATTTTATCTATACCCGGCAAACCATCTATTAGCTCTATTTGGTGTTCATACTTTCGGATAAATGAATTAATCTGGCTTTCAACCTCTGAAAGATGGGCTTTTAGACTTTCAAGATGACTAAACATCATTTTAAGAAACTGCATCTGGTGTTTGTCCAGTCTGCCATTTATAGCCTGCATTATTTCATTTATCCTATTACGGGTTTGAGCTTTAAGACAACTGTCAAGGTCCTTGATAGTAATGCTGCCGTGGGTGTAAAGATGCTTTATAATTGCACTGCCAGAAGCACCAAATATATCTGATATGAAAGATGAAAGCCTGAAACCACAGCTTTGTAGAAACTTCTCAATACGATTCTTTTGTGAAGTTATATTCGATATAACGCTTTTACGATATCTTGTGAGGTCCCTGGCCTCCCGGATATCTTTTTCCGGAATAAAACTTCCGTTGAGAAGACCAGCCCTTAAAAGCGTAGCAATCCATTCCGCATCTTTCATATCGGTCTTCTTGCCGGGTACATTCTTCATGTGTCTTGCATTGGCAACAATCAGGGACATATGTCCATCAAATGCTGTTTCGAGGGTTTCATAGACAGGCACCCAGTATATACCTGTACTTTCCATAGCCACGTGCATGCAGTTTTCTTCGACAAGCCATGCTTTTAGAGAATCAAGGTCTGAAAGCAGTGTCGAAAACACTCTGATCTCAGAGGTGGGCTGATTGTTAACAGGCCCTTTGAGAAGGCATGCAACGATGGATTCTTTGTGGATGTCAAGTCCGCAGCAGCATTCAAGAATGTCTTGCATATAAACCAACTCCTTGTAAATATTTTGACAGGAATGATTGCCCGAGATTATATGAACTTTACTACTCGTGCTACCTAAAGGCGCACAATTGGCTGTACTCGAAGGCAATCTGTTTACGTTGAAAAACGGGGTATTATTCCTCCAATGAGCATCCAAACTCTGTTCCTGTCTTACTTTGAATTTAGCACATAGTTGAAATTATGCAAGCACATTAATCCATTTTCATCCCTGGTTGTGATAGTAAGATCATGACCCGTTGAAAACTAAACATCAAGTAACAGTACTATTAAGCTGCTGTATGCTTTGCTGCAAGATTCTTCGCATGTTCCTGAGGGCTACGTAGCTGATAAGGCTTTCTATCCCTAAGAACAGCAAAAATATAATTAACAAGCTTACGCATAACAGCTCCTAAGGCCACTTTTTTAGGCTTGTTCTGGCATTTGTTTTTGTAATATTCCATCAGTACAGGGTTGCAAGCTGTTTTGTCACGCTTAGTGCGGATATTAGCA
>ENA-OWPA01000451-OWPA01000451.1-bioreactor-metagenome-genome-assembly--contig:-NODE-451-length-56349-cov-7.960940_pt1:0-55000 | contig 56349 bp, 48 predicted proteins | sample MGYA00238139_ERZ651803 | MGnify/ENA primary metagenome ERZ651803 (study PRJEB26909, sample SAMN07631231) | bioreactor metagenome | isolation source: Switchgrass digestor | place: USA...
CTGCAGGAGATACGGAACCATTGTTCTATACCGTCAGTCTCGCGATTCCTTCGCACTGTTTCTGCTATTTCAACTTCGGCGGAAACAATTACATCAAATAAAACACTGTTACCTGGCGAGTCGGTTATGTCTATCGTTATGATGTCAAAGTCGGATAATACTGCTTCATCTGGCGATTGCACATGGTATGAGTTAGATTCCAGCTTATCCGGGTTGTCCTCTATATATTCAGACAATTCGTCAAAGAGATCATTATAATACATATTTGCAATAACATCTCTGAACGAGCTGCCACTTGCCATACCGTACCTCCCTAATAATATTACATATTATTGACCAGATATTTCCTTATGTAAATTATAACATTAAATACGAAAAACACAATTATTTATTTGCGAACGCAAATTAATATTGTGTTTTTAATTTTTTTATGATACCCTTTATATTGCAAATCGAGGTGATAATTATGAGCGTAAGCTATAAAAAACTTTGGAAACTCCTAATTGATAAAGATATGAAAAAGAAAGATCTAAGAGAAGCGGCCGGCATTAGTACATCTTCTATGGCAAAACTTGGAAAAAACGAAAATGTAACGACTGATGTGCTTGTAAAGATTTGCAAGGCACTAAATTGCGATATTTCTGATATTGTTGAAATTATTGATGACTAACATTATTGAAACAGATGCATAAAATTTACGGAGGGATTATGAAAATAAGTACATTTTTTGACTTTTGCTCGGGAATTGGAGCTGGAAGGCTTGGCTTAGAGCAATGCGGATTAAAATGTGTTGGTTATTCAGATACGAGTAGATTATCGGTTACAACATATAAACTAATGTTTAATACTGAGAATGAAAAAAACTATGGAAATTTAAAAAAAATCAAATGTGAAACTTTGCCGCCATTTGATCTTCTAATTGCAGGATTTCCTTGTCAAACCTTTTCTGTCATAGGCAGAAAAGCAGGATTCAGCGATGAAAGAGGGCAAATTATTTTTCATCTTATAAGAATCATTAACGAAACTCGTCCGATGTGCTTCATTTTGGAAAACGTGCGCGGACTGGTTAGCCATGATAAAGGTGCAACAATTAATAAAATTATGACTGAATTTGATAATATTGGATACTCTGTTGTTTATAAAGTTTTAAATAGCCTAGATTACGGCGTTCCACAAATGAGACAAAGGGTCTATTTTATTGGATTTAGAAACGATTTATCAATGGATATTAATTCATTTGAATGGCCAAAACCCGTTCCTATACCTAGTTTAAGCGAATTCTTAATTGATGAAAACTTGGCCTCCTCAGAGAGATTGGAAATCCTCCATTACTATCTCAATAATCCAACAAATCAAGGGAAATACTCTATAGACGATATATGTCAAATGGAAGGAAAGATAATTGATACTCGCATGAGCGATCTTAGAATATACGAAGGAAAATGTCCAACTCTGCGTGCTCAGCGTGATGGTATTTTATATGTTAAGAACAAAAAAATATACCAATTAACAGGTTATGAAGCTTTATTGCTGCAAGGCTTTCCAAAAGAATATGCTGACAAAGTGAAGGGATCGGTATCCGATCGCCACCTTCTTATGCAGGCTGGAAATGCAATGACAGTTAATGTAATCAGGGCATTAGGGCATAGTATAAAAAATTTTTAGCAGTCAATAAAAAGGAGAACAACTTATGAAGTATTCATACAGTAACTATGTTGAAGCTTTTTCAGATTCTTATAAGAAAGTAGAGATCGACCATGAATATGTCAACCGGATTGCTGCATTTGTAAAAGAATTAATAACTGCAAAATCAATTGAGAAGCACCATCAAAGAGACAACCTAAATGAAATCAAAAGATTCACAACCGGTTACTTAGGCGAAGCTGCCATTGAAAAACTATTAGGAATCAAAATTATAGATTGGACAATAGGATATTCGGGATTGTATCACCAACCAGATATTCCAGGATATTCTGTGGGAATAAAAACAGTTGAACAAGGCAAGTTTCCAATTATTTTTAAGAAAAATGATTATCCGCAAATTATTTGTATTCGAAGTTTAAAAGAACCAAATCTTATATATGTTTGCGGGCTTGCTACTAAAGAAGTACTTAATACATATCAAGATACTAGTTTGATATTAGACAGAAATCTGAGAGCTCGCGGAACAAAAACGGGATTTTATGGATTTCAATACTTAAAACCAATAGAATCGCTCAAAGATATTGAAAAATACAAGAAATAGGAGGGAGACATTTTATGTCTATATGGGAAGATTTTGAAATAGATTGCACAGATTATTTAAATAAAGCTTTTGGAGAGTATGCATATTTCATTCATCAAGGAGGTTCAGACTCAACAGCTCCTGATATTCTGGTCAAAACAAATAAAGGTACATCGTTCTATATAGAAGCCAAACATTGTCCCGCTCAATGTGGGCAGTTTGTTTTGCTACCTGATGTTAAATCAAGTACATTCATATATAGCCGTCTAAATGCCTCTCCAATAAATATATACGCAAAACAAATTATTGATCATATGAATACCCAATTTGATGAATATAAAGAAGCAGGGACAGCAGGCAAAGACATAATAATGAAAAACGGATCTGAAATTTTTTCTAATTGGATTATCGACACTTACAAAAATAGCGGCGTTCTTTATTTTATAACAAATAACTATACTATTTTGCCTATTGAAAGATTTAGTGAATATTTTAATGTTAGTGCTAAATATAGAGTTAAACGAAGCGGATCTAGCAATGTAGGAAAGAACAATATATCAAATGTTTTAAGATTCATTAATTCCCAAGACTATGATATTGAAGACACAAGAATAAATGGCGATAAACTTTTTGTCGTTTCAACAAAATCTTTACACAATAAACGCTTCATATTACGAGGATATGAGTATATGTTCTCCCTGCGAGACTCTGAATACGAAATTAGGAAGCTTTCAAATACATTTAACGCAAATGTGATTTTTTCTATTAATTTAAAATCAAATAAAAATGGTATTGGAGCAGACGAGTTCATCCGGGCTTTAAGTTAGACTCATCCTCAATAAACTGCTTATACTTATTTAGAGCATACTTAAATACACTAAGCTGATATTTCCCTATCGGCAAATTCACATCTTTAAGTTTCTTCATATTGTCATTTAGGCCTTTGTTTTGGAAGAGAGAAAACAGGTAAGAAAACTTATCACTGCGATATTGTTCATCAATATCGCAGTTCTCTATTGCCCTCTCAAAACGTTTTAACCTTGACACAAGATCACTTTGAATTTTTTTTGGTACATTGTTTTTAGATAGCCATTGCCTGAATTCTATTTCTTTCATTTGATGCTTCCTCCATAGCTTTTCCGATCTCCTGACCAATCAACTGCAAAACATCTATAACAACAGAATTACCAAATTGCTTATAGGCTTGATTATCACTTTTACATATTTTGTAGCTGTCAGGGAATCCCATTAACCTTGCACATTCTCTCGGATGTAATTTTCTAGTTTTCCCATTAATTAAGTATCCTCCGGTCTTGGCAAATACACCTCCACCATCAGCCGAAAGCGTTATTGCTATGCCTTTTACGCTGTATATCCTTTCGCCTTGACCGCCTTTATTTACTATTCCTAATCTAATTGGTTTATTACTGTACTTATTATCTTCAACTCCATTGAAATAAGTATCCGGTCGCTGTACGTATAGATGCTCTACCAAACTTTCGTCTTTTATTAAAATATCTTCAACATGTTTTTTTAATGGAAAAGGCCTAGGGAAATAAAACTTTTCTACAGCCAAATCGTTTCTAAAGCAAACCATGTAAATACGCTCTCTCTTCTGAGGAATTCCATAATCAGCAGAATTCAGAACTTTCTGATAAAATTTATATCCTAATTCTTCCATTATAGTTTTAACAACCGATAAAGTTCTGCCATTATCGTGAGAAGCAAAGTTCTTAACATTTTCCATAAAAACAACCTTGGGTTTTTTGGCTTTCACAATTCTTGCGACATCAAAAAACAATGTACCCCTACTATCTTCAAAACCGCGCTGTTTTCCGCTTATTGAAAAAGCTTGGCAAGGAAACCCAGCACATAAAATATCATGGTCTGGAATAGTGTGTTCATCTACTTTAGTAATGTCTCCATCTGGTACATCTCCAAAATTCTCAATATAAACTTCTCTAACCGCTTCATCCCATTCGCTTGAATAAACGCATTTTGCACCTAGCGATTCCAAAGCAATTCGAAAACCACCTAATCCTGCAAATAAATCTATAAACGTATAGCCAGAAAGCAACTTTTTTTCAATATCAATCATTGCAAACCTCCTAAAAAAGTCGAGTTTTTATTATTATAGCGCGATGCGCTATAATATTCAAGACTCATCTATAAATTGTGGAATAAAAAAGCAACTCTCAATTCGAAATAAATAGATAGTTGCTCATTTTAATCTTTTTGTTATTTATTCATTTTTTCGCAAAACCTTTTCGATTATATCCGCACACTCTTCAACGTGTTTCTTAATATCTTCTCCCCAAAACCTCAGAACAGTCCATCCTTCAGACGCAAGCTTTTCATTAACATCTTGATCTCTGCGTATATTTCTTTCAATCTTTGGTATCCAATACTCCCGATTTTTCTTAAAATCTTTCTTTCTATTTTCCCAATCAAACCCATGCCAAAATTCACTGTCGCAGAAAATCGCAACTTTTTTAGACAAAAAAACTATGTCCGGTTTTCCACAAATGTTTTTAACATTCTTTCGGTAACGCAAACCTCTTTTCCATAATTCTTTACGCAAAAGAACTTCTATTTCAGAATCTTTACTCTTAACCTTCCTCATAATTTGATTGATTTGCTCTTGGGTTCTTTCCATGATAATCCTCCTAAAAAGGAATATACTAACGATTTTATTATATTTCCAAATATACTATATCCAATGCTGAGTGTATGAGATTTTTCTTCATAACATTAATGGTTAACAGTTAGGTATAGGTTTTTCTGAGAAATTAAATATACATCCATCCTGTATCCTTAACCCCTGCAAAAAAGACGGTTATCTAATTTGGTAACTCAACTATATATTTTCAGGGTAGTTGATATGTTCCCGCAAACAGTAAAAATAAAGGCTTACTGACATTGACACATCCGACAGAACAGCCTGGAAAAAAGCTAAAAGTCTGAAAACCCTTTATATACAAGCTTTTCAGTTCTTTATTTCTTAACTCTTGACATCAATGTGACGCACTCAACGTGCGGGGTGCGGGGGAAGAGGTCGAGGGGGGTGCAGGAGGAGAGGGTGTAGCCCTTTTCCTTAAACAGCTTGCAGTCGCGGGCAAGGGTGGCGGGGTCGCAGGAGATATAGACTATTCTCTTTGGGTTTATCTGGGCTATTATATCGATAAGCTCGGGTGCGCAGCCTTTTCTCGGCGGATCGAGAAGCAGCACATCGGGCTGTTCGTTTCTTTGAAGCAGGATTTCCGCCGCGGTTTCCGCTGAGCCGCAGATGAACTCGGTATTCTCAATGCCGTTTTCCACCGAGTTCTTTTTGGCGGTTTCCACGGATTCCTCAACAACTTCGATGCCTATGAGCTTTACATTTTTGAGTCCCGATTCTTTAATCATAAAAAGACCGATTGTGCCCGTGCCGCAGTACAGGTCCACAAGGGTTTCGCCTTCTTTAAGGTTCGCGAGCTTAGCTGCTTTTCGGTAAAGCCTTTCCGCCTGAGCTTTGTTAACCTGAAAAAAAACCTGTGGCGGGAGTTTTACATTAAGCTCTCCCAGCTTGTCCCGTATCGCTTCAGCGCCGTAAACCAGGCTGTACTCATCGCCCAGAATAACATTAGTGTCCTTTGTGTTCTTATTAAGGTAAACGCTTTTGACGGCGGGGAATTTCTCGCTGACTCTCTTTATAAGAATATCCTTGTCCTTTTCATTAAGAGTTCCGTTCAGCACAAGGCAGAGCATGATTTCGCCGGAACCGAAACCTTTCCTGAGATAAATATGCCTTACAAGACCTTTGCCTGTAAGTTCGTCATAGGCTTTTATTTTGTTTTCCCGCATCCACTGTCTGACTTCGTTTACTATTTCCCCAAATTCAGAAGGCTGGAGGCGGCAGATTCCGCCGCACTCGATTATTCTGTGGCTTCTGGGAGCGAAAAAGCCTATTCTTATCTCGTCCTTTTCCTCTCTGACGGGGAACTGGGCTTTGTTCCTGTAAAAGTTTACATCGTCAGCGGGAATAACAGGCTCTACCTCTATGTCAATGCCGCCTATGCGCTTGAAAGCGTCGACAACCGTCTGTCTTTTTATTCTCAGCTCAGCTTCATAGGAAATATGGCGGTAGGCGCAGCCTCCGCATTTGTCGCTGACGGGGCAGTCGGACTCGATTCTGTCAGGGGAAGGGGTTATGATGTTCTCGATTTTGCCCACAGCGTAGTTCTTTTTAACTTTTATGATACGGCAGTCAAGCACATCGCCGATTGCGCCGTTGGGGACAAAAACAGCAAAGGAGTCAAGTCTGCCCACGGCGCTGCCCTCTGAGGTCATGCCGTCTATGTTAAGTCTTATTATGTCGTTCTTCTTTAAGGGTGCTGTCATTTCTACCTTCCTATATTTTTAAAGCCCTCTCCTTATGGAAAGGGCTTTAATGCTAAAACTCAATCTCAAGCCCATCGTAAGCTACGATGAAGCCTTTTTCCTGGGCTACGGGCACCAGCTCGTCGTGAATGAGCTTGCCGTTGTGGGAGAAGTGGTTGATTACAAATATGGTATTCTCGTCCGCGCAGCCGATTTTGATAAGCCTTTCTTTTACTTCCTCATTGCCTTTAAGGCCCATGTGGCTGCCGGGGTAATCTATAAGCATGCATGTGCAGTCAAGGGAGACAAAGTCAAAATAGGGCTTATTCTTCTCAAGATACTCCCATGTGGCGTCGGTGAAATAGTCAGTGTCATGGGCGTAGAGAAGGCACTTTTCGCCCTTAATAATGTAAATCAGCGGATCCAGAACAACGCTGTGCTTTGCCTCAAGGGGAGTGATTTCAAAGCCTTCTGCCTCGAATTTCTCAAACGCCTTTATTTCGTGAAGTTTTAAAGCTCCGCACTCTTCAAGGCTTTCATACTCGTCATAGCCCCTTATTATGTCGCTTGTCTTGGGGCTGGCGTACATATGAAGGGTTGCGGGGGCGTTTTTGTCCGCGTCGGCGTAGGCAAAGCCCTTTTTGCGGATATGCATTTCTTCAAGGTACAGATGGTCGGAATGACCGTGGGTTATAAGGCAGGTATTTATGTTATGAGCGTCAAAGCCGCCCGTTACTGCGTGCATATTGGTGTCGGGACCGAAGTCCAGAAGGAGTTTATTATCCACCAAAGCCTGCGCGCGGGTTCTCAGGTTTTTGCCGCCTGCTTTTCTCGCTCTTTCGCAGACATCGCATTTGCAGAAAAGACCGGGAAAGCCCTCGGAGGCTCCGGTGCCCAGGTATTTAATTTTCATTTTGCCACATCCGTTTCTATTCGTAGTTTAGAGGGTTTTTGCGAGCTCCTTTAAATACTCCTTGAAAGACTCGCCGATTTCGGGGTGCTTTAAGGCAACCTCGCAGTTTGCCTGCATGATGCCGAGTTTGTCGCCCATGTCGTATCTCTTGCCAACAAAGTCAACGGCGGTGAGTCTGCCGTGCTCGGCGAGATAGCTGAGGGCGTCTGTAAGGTAAACCTCTCCCGACTTCGGGTTGGGAGGAGTATTTCTGATAAGGTCAAAGATTTCGGGCTCAAGGACATTCCTGCCAAGGATAGCGTAGAGGGACATAATCTCGTGCTCTTCGGGCTTTTCTATAATCTTGTGGACATCCATTACATTGCCCTCAAGGGGTGTTACATCAAGGGTGCAGTATTTCTTAATCTGCTCTCTTGTGCACTCGTTTACGCCCACGCAGGATTTGCCGTACTTCTCATATGCCTTTATAAGCTGACCGACAACAGGCTCCTCGGAGATGATAACATCGTCGCCGTAGAGAACCGCAAAGGGCTCGTCGCCAACAAAGCTTTCAGCCTTTAAAATGGCGTGACCCAGACCCTTGGTTTCCTTCTGGCGGATGAAATAAATGTTGGCAAGGTCGGCTATATTGTGAACAGCGTCATAAAGAGGCTTTTTTGCGGGATTTGCCTTGAGGTTTTCTTCAAGCTCAAAGGCGTAGTCAAAGTGATTCTCTATGACCTCCTTGCCCCTGTTGGTGATGATGAGGATGTCGGTAATTCCCGCCGCCGCGGCTTCCTCAACAAGGTACTGAATCGCGGGCTTGTCTACGATGTTCAGCATTTCCTTGGGAACGGCTTTTGACGCGGGAAGAACCCTGGTGCCAAGGCCTGCCGCAGGAATTATCGCCTTAGTTATTTTTTTCATTGCAATCTCCCTTTCATATGCTAATTTCACAGGCGTGTATTTACGCGAGAATTGATATCACAAGTAGTTTTACCGCCGTATCAATGAAAAAGTACACAACGGCGGCAATCAGCGCCGAACCCAAAGAGGTTCCGCCCATTTCGTAAAGGAGTCTTTGGTACTGAGCGGGCTCGGTCGCCGTTTTGCGGGCCTTGTTTATCCTCTTTTTAATATCGCCCAGATACAGGTAATCGCCAAAGCCGGCAAGACCGAAAATAGCGGCATGGGCAAGGATGTTGAGGACATTTTTTCTTTTTAATTCTTCCGAGGTGTAGCCCGACTTTTGAATTACTTTATCGATAATTTCCTGAAACTGCTCTACGCTGATTATGCCCGAATTCTCCATAACCTGTTCGGAGGCATTCTTTATCTCATAGTAAAGCCTTGCGTCAGAGGGACTGATATTCGCTACCGAGAAAAACAGCGCGCCCGCCAGCACAAGAGCTCCTATTTTGGGCATTTTTCTGTAGAAGAACCAAAGGGCGGGGAAGAAAAGGGATATAGGGTTCCAAAATATGCTGAAAAGAAGCGCCAAAATGCATACGCCCCAGTTCCAGCCTATTTTTACATTGGTCTGGTCAATCCTGAAAAAGCGGCTGAGATAGCGGGGCACCTTTGTCTGTACCACCTGAGCGAGTTCTATTGCGGGGATTCCGTCAATCAAAGCCTCCGGGGGAATGGCGGTTGCGTAGGCAAAAGAGGGTATTTCAAAGGGGCTCCTCGGCTCCTCGCCGTAGGGGTCGGCGCTTTCCCTCCTTGCGTCGTTTCGCTCTCCCGCCGTAAAACTCGGCTCTGAGTTGGGCGTTTCTTTTCTTTCCTCCTCCTTTACAGAGGAGGTCCAAACATAGCCCTCATCATGCAAATGCTCGTTTACGCAGGCGTTGTTTTTCCGCCAGCATTCTCTGTGCTGAGGAGTGCCGCAAACGGGACATACGACTATGTCCTCATCCTTGTTTAAAGGCTTTGAACAGCCCGGGCAAATATCTCCGTTAGTCCACATCGTGAATCCTTTCTGTGTTATATTTAACACTTAACAGATTATTCTTCTGTTTTCTTCTTTTTATGGAAGTAGATTTGAACCGAAACCACCGCGATTATTGAGAGGGCGGCGACCAGAATTCTGGGAGGAGTGATGGTCAGACCCGCTACTCCCTCCTGAAGGGCGGTGAAGTTCTTTTCTATGTTGACCGCCGCTCTTTCCAGAGCCGCGCGGGCGGTGAGGTAATCATACTTTGAGCGCACTCTGCCGCTGAGGTACTCCTCGGCGTCGCTGACCGCCCACAGATAGGCGCGCTTATAGTCGCCGAAGGTATAGGACTTAAACTCGGGCAGCACCCACTGCTCTTTGTATCTCTTGTAAGCCTCTCTGAGCTGAGTTTTCGCGTACTCGGTTTCTTTTGCGTACTCAGAAAGCTCCTCGGGGTAGTCGGTGATGATTATGCTGTATCCTCTGGAAACAACATCGTTCCACCATTTTTCGGTGTCCTCTCTGCTGCCGCAGAGGTTGGGGTCGGTAAGGTCAATGGCTGCCCTGCCGACGGACTCAAACTTCTTCATTGTGAAGTTATCGAAAATCACGCCGTAGGGGTTCTTGGTGGCAAGCCTTACAGCCTCCGCTCCGCCCTCAAAGGATTTCTTTATATATGAGCCTATCATAAAGACTATATTGCTCTTGTAGCCGCTCATTATGTGAGGCTTTACTTCAAGACCCGACGCCCATTCGCCGATGTCCTTCGCCTTTGCCTCGGTGTAGAAAATCACATCGCCGAGCATATCCCTGTCTTTAACCACATTATAAAGCACATCCCTGAGCGCCCAGTCAAAATCGAGCATGAGCATGCCCTTGCCCTGAACGGCTCCGAGAACATCGTACAGAAAAGGCACTTCGAAGTTTGTTTGTCTGCTCATCTTCTCGCCGACGCCGCTTAAAAGGCGGTACTTCTTAATTTCCTCGGCGGTGAGCTCTTTTAAGGGCTTGTCGTCCCCGCCGTAGCAGGTTCTGCCCGTTGTGTCGTCCGCCATAAGGACAAAATTGCCGTCTTTGAGCTGCTTTACATTAACCTTTACTATGTCCGCTCCCTTTTCAAAGGCGGAGAGGACAGCCTCAAGGGAGTTTTCGGGGAAGTTTCTCCAGTCGCCCTTATTGGAAACCACAAGCAGGCGGCCGTTGGGGTTTGAAAACTCGGACGCGGCGTCAAAGGCGTTTTTGTCCTTTTCTCTTTCGTCTTCCTTATCCAGGTCGCTGCCGTAGTAGTCAAAATAGTTTGTGGTTTCCTCCTCATCCGCAAGGGCGGTGAGGGGAAGGGCAAATACAGCGGCCAGACACAGTATTATGCAAATCAGTTTATGAAATTTATTCATTTTTATACCATCCTAAAACTTGCTTTGCCGTCGGCAGTTTTTTATTATATCATATTAAAGCAGTTTTTTCCACAAGCAAAAAGACTATTTGCGCCGCCTTTCAGCCTTTTTCGAAGGGCGCTCTTTTTATTTTATGTATATCGGTTTGTCTGTTATTTCGACGCTGCGTTTTGCGCTTGACTCAAGCTCCAGAATGATAATCTCGTTTTCCTCTTTAAGCAGGGCTCCGGGGAGATAGAGGGTTCTCTGGGGACCGATTTTCCAGTATCTGCCGAGGTTAAAGCCGTTTACCCAGACTATGCCCTTTGTAAAGCCCTTCATGTCCACAAAGCAGTCGGCGTTTGTTTCCGCCTTAAAGCTGCCCCTTAAAAAGAGGGGGTACTGAGTATCTTTGTTTCCGAATTTGATTTGGCTTAAATCCTCAAGCGGCAGGGTGTAGATAAGCCAGTCGGAGAGGTTTTGATTGCCGAGTTTTGCGTTCTTTATGCCCTTGCGGTCGTAGATGAAGTTACCGTAGTTTACTCTGCCCATCGCTTCAACAAGGATGTCGAGACGCATCTTGCCGCTGAAGGCGGGGAAGTGAACGATAAAGCACTCGGAGTATTCGTTTCTGCCGGTTTTGTCGGTGCGGCAGAAGCTGCCTTTGAACTCGCCGTTAATCCATACAAAAGCTTTGTCGTGAATGCCCTCTATTGTGATTTTGTCGTCGTTGTAATTGCCCTCAATTTCGGTGCTGTAAAGGATAAGTCCGTGGTTCTGACCGTAGTACTCCATGGAGCGGGGCGAAACGGAGCGGTGCTTTTTGCCGAGTCTCTTTATGTTGTTTAATAGCGAGGCCGTTTCGGTGAGATTTACCTTTCCGATTCTCTGCAAAACGGGAGGAGCGGGGGGCTCGGGCAGGCTCTCCCCCGTCTTTTCAATTATTGCCTCTCTGACGGCAAAGTATTTGTCCGTATAGCCGCCGTACTCATTGAGCGGAGCGTCATAGTCGTAGCTTGTGACGGTGGGGGTGTATTTGTCGTAGTAGTTGGCGCCCGATGTAAAGCCGAAGTTGGTGCCGCCGTGGAACATATAAAGGTTAAAGCTGGCGTTCAAGTCAAAAAACTGCCTAATAGCCTCGCCCAGTTTCTCCGCGCTGCCTTTCGGGTGCTTTCCTCCCCATGCCTCAAACCAGCCGCACCAGTACTCGCCGCACATAAGGGGCTTGTCCGGCTGCAGCTCTCTGAGGTCTTTAAAGGAGTCTGCGGGCATTGAATTGAAATTGGTGACCATGAGCTCTCCCTCAAGACCGCCGCCCGAGAGATAGTAACGGTTGTCGCCGTCGGAGGTGAAAAGCAGCACATCAATGCCGTTTGAGCGCATAAGCCCGCGGAGATACGACAGATAATTCTTATCGTTGCCGAAGCTGCCGTACTCGTTTTCAATCTGCATAGCGATTATGGGGCCGTCCTTTGTCTTTTGAAGGGGCGCAAGCATGGGCAAAAGCACATTAAAATAGTCGGTCACGGCTTTAAGATATTTTTTGTCGCCGCAGCGAAGGCGGATATTCTCGTCCTTTAAAAGCCATGCGGGAAAGCCGCCGAAATCCCATTCGGCGCAGATATAAGGCCCCGGGCGGACGATGACATTCAGACCGATTTTCTCCGCCGTCTTAACAAACCTTACTATGTCAAGAATGCCGTCAAAGTTAAACTCGCCTTTTTTTGGCTCGTGCAGGTTCCACGGGACATAGGTTTCGACGGTGTTAAGCCCCGCGGCTTTGAGTTTAAGCAGTCTGTTCTCCCAGTATTCGGGCAGGACTCTGAAATAATGAATCGCTCCTGAGCGGATAATTGTCTTTTTGCCGTCAAGATAAAAATCACGGCCGCGAATCTCTAAAATATGCCTCACCTCTTGAAGATACTAATAGTATAATAGCCCATATCCTTTTAGGTGTAAAGACAAAAAGCGGGGCAAAACGCGCCCCGCTTTGTGGTATTATGTTATGCTGTGGTGTCGGTTGAAGCTGAAAGAACGATGATTTCCTTTTCTCCGACGAGCTGCACGGGATAGGATTCGGCAATATAGCCGTGGTGCTTTATTATCAGCTCATCGCCGATTTTTATGCCGTCAAAATCTATTTTTTCGCCGTCTTTTTTAACGCTTGCCTTTTCAGACAGCACATAGGCAAGGTCGGAAAAATCTACGGGGCTTTCAATGACTTTAACAAGTATGCTGCCGCTGTACTTTTCCTTTACGACGGCTTTGAATTCAATATTCTCAAGCTCTGAGGCGTTCCTTCTTGTGGTGTCCGCCTCTCTGCCGCCGCTTTCCTTGCAGGCGGCAAGGCTTAACAGAAGTGAAAATATTATTATCAAAGGGACAAGTCTTTTAATCATATTTAGTCACCTTGTATCAATATATTCAACAATTAGAGATTTGCGACTTTCGTTTTGTCCCAGCTTTCGGGCGTAAAAAAGCAGACCAAAAAAGAAATCTTTCAGTCTGCTTTGGAGCTGGTGGTCGGGATCGAACCGACAACCTGCTCATTACGAATGAGCTGCTCTGCCATTGAGCCACACCAGCGGGTTTAATTGTTCATGCCGCGGACGGTTATGACGGGAAAATATCGTGACCCTTTTTTCTTTCGTTCCTTTTACAAAAGGGGACGGGATACTTGGGGTGGGTTTTGTGGTGCTCTTTGCACTCCTCGCAATTTCCGTGCCTTTTGCATGATTTCCATTTGCAAATGCATTCTGTCATTTTTGTACCCTTTTCTTTCGGAAACCCGCAAAGGCGTTAAGTTAAGTTTAATTCCCGCATAGTACTTTTAGTCCGTCAGGCCGATTTATTATAGCAAATTTAAATGTCATAATCAAGATTTTAATAAAAAATATGCAGAGGGAAGTTGTGCCGCTCCCCGGTTTATTAATCAAATGTTTACTTATATGGTTTGATTTTTGGGGTTCATCGTGGTAAAATTATACGGAGTAACTAAAAGCAAATATTACTTGAAGTTTCTATATACTCAAATTAAGGAATGATAAGATTGTCAATACTTAAAAAGATTTTCGGAGACTATTCTCAAAAGGAGCTTAAAAGAATTAAGCCCCTGTGCGATAAGATTCTGGCTCTTGAAAGCACATACGAAAAGCTGACTGACGCTGAGCTGAGAGCCAAAACAGAGGAATTCAAAAAGCGTTATCAAAACGGCGAAAGCCTTGACGCTCTTCTGCCCGAGGCATTCGCGGTCTGCCGCGAGGCGTCGTGGAGAGTTCTCGGCATGAAGCACTTCCCCGTTCAGGTTTTGGGCGGCATTATTCTGCATCAGGGCAGAATAGCCGAGATGAAAACGGGCGAAGGCAAAACCCTTGTGGCTACTCTCCCCGCTTACCTCAACGCTATCGCGGGTGAGGGCGTTCATATTGTTACCGTCAACGACTATCTTGCCCGCCGCGACTCGGAATGGATGGGCAAGGTTTTCAGATTTTTAGGTCTTACCGTCGGTCTTGTTATACCCTCCATTCCCCATGACCAGAAGGCAGCCGCTTACGCCGCGGACATTACCTACGGCACTAACAACGAGTTCGGCTTTGACTATCTTAGAGACAACATGGTCATGTATAAGGAGCAGAGGGTTCAGAGGGGTCACAATTTCGCCATCGTGGACGAGGTGGACTCAATCCTCATAGACGAGGCAAGAACACCTCTGATTATTTCGGGCAGAGCCGACAAGTCCACCGACCTTTACAAAATCGCCGACAACTTTGTAAAGGGTCTTAAATGCGTAAAAGTCACCGAGCTTTCCTCCAAGAAAAACGCTGAGGACGAGCTGGAGGAGGAAGGCGACTACATCGTTGACGAAAAGGCCCGCACCGCTACTCTGACTAAGAGCGGTGTCGCAAAGGCTGAGAAATTCTTCTCCCTTGAAAACCTTATGGACGCCGAGAACCTTACAATTCAGCACCATATTAACCTCGCCATTAAGGCAAGGGGCGTCATGCAGCGGGATGTTGACTATGTGGTTAAGGACGGTCAGGTGCTGATTGTTGACGAGTTCACGGGCCGAATCATGATAGGCAGAAGGTACTCCGAGGGTCTGCATCAGGCTATCGAGGCAAAAGAGGGCGTTAATGTCCGACATGAGAGCAGGACTCTCGCCACGATTACCTTCCAGAACTACTTCAGACTCTACAAAAAGCTCTCGGGCATGACGGGTACAGCCATGACCGAAAGGCAGGAGTTTGAGGAGATTTATAACCTGGATGTTGTGGAAATCCCCACAAACAAGCCGATGATAAGAATTGACCACCCCGATGTGCTGTTTAAGACCGAGGAAGCTAAATTCAACGCTGCCATTGACCAGATTGTGGCCTGCCACGAGAAGGGTCAGCCGGTGCTTGTGGGTACGGTCAGCATTGAAAAATCGGAGAAATTCAGCAAGGCCCTCAAAAGGCGCGGCATAAAGCACGAAGTGCTGAACGCCAAGAACCACGAGCGCGAGGCTGAAATCATAGCTCAGGCGGGCAGACTGGGCGCCGTCACCATCGCCACCAACATGGCGGGCCGCGGTACCGACATTATTCTGGGCGGCAACTGCGAGTATATGGCAAAAGCGGAAATGCGCAAGATGGGCATTCCCGAGGAGCTTATCGCGGAATCCACCAGCTTTGCCGAAACCGACGACGAGGAAATCTTAAAGGCAAGGCAGATATTTAAAGAGCTGGAGGCAAAGTTCAAAGAGCAGCAGGCTGCCGAGGCTGAGGCTGTGCGCAAGGCGGGCGGACTTTTCATAATCGGCACCGAGCGTCACGAGTCAAGGCGCATTGACAACCAGCTCAGAGGACGCGCCGGCCGTCAGGGCGACCCGGGCGAGAGCCGCTTCTACCTCTCCGCAGAGGATGACCTTTTAAGGCTCTTTGCGGGCGACCGCTTCTACAGAACACTTGATATGTTCAAGTCCGCAGGCGAAATGCCCATTGACGCGAAAATCTTCTCAAGCGCAATTGAAAGCGCGCAGAAGAAGGTTGAGGGCAACAACTTTGCCATCCGCCGCAACCTGTTAAAGTACGACGATGTAATGAATCAGCAGCGTGAAATCATATATAAGCAGAGGAACATGGTGCTTGACGGCGTGGACCTTGACGCCACCATTCAGAAGATGATTGAGGAAAGCATCAGGTCTGCCGTTGATTTCTACTGCGCCAAGAATATACCCTCCGAGGACTGGAATCTTGACGGTCTGAGGAGCAAGTATGCATGGCTCTTAAAGAACAAGGAAGATGTAAACTCCGACATGAGCCATGATGAGGTTTACGAAACACTCTTGAACCTTGCCATGGAGAGGTTCAATCATCAAAAGGCTCTTTACGGCGAGGAATTAATGCGGGCTCTTGAGCACAAGATTCTCCTTGAGAATGTTGACATTCGCTGGATGGAGCATATCGACGCCATGGAGCAGCTTAAGACGGGCATCGGACTCAGGGCCTATGCCCAGAAGGACCCCGTCGTCGCCTTCAGGCAGGAGAGCTTTGATATGTTCGAGGAGATGACCGAGAACATTCGCGACGGCACGGTTCAGATGCTGCTTACAGCCGTTGTGCGCACTGAGAAGGACACAGAGCGCCAGCAGCAGGCTGAGATTACCTCTCAAAGCGGCGGCGACGGCTCCGACAAGCAGCGCCCCGTAAAGAAAAAGGAGAGCGAAAAGGTAGGCAGAAACGACCCCTGCCCATGCGGCAGCGGCCTTAAGTACAAAAAGTGCTGCGGAAGATAATCCTTGCAATGCCATAAGGGCGCTGGAGAAAGGATGATTTTATGAACAACATTAACCCCGGCGGCTTCGGTTTTAATCCCCCACCCCATTACGGCGCTCAGCCCGTGGGCGTTCCATTGGTTCCGCCTCAAAATCCCCCTTTGCCGAGGCGCAGCCGCTTTGACCTTAGGCGTCTTAGCATGCTAACGGGACTTAGCATAATAGCCTTTCTTATAATGTCCTATGCCTTTTCGGGGATAATCGTCCTTTTCGCGGATGATTTAAAGGCGTACCTTAAAGGCATTTCGATGGACACATCCATTTTCTCTTATATACTCGAGTCCTTGCTTTCCGTATTCGGCATTGGTCTTCCCTTTTATATTGCCTATAGGGCAATGAGAAAAAAGTACGGCGTGGACTTTATCCCCTTCTCCCCGCCCGAATCCTATACACTGATGCTCCTTATGATAGGAGCCGCATTCGCCGCCTGCCTTTTGGGCAGCAGCTTTACATCTTTCCTGACCATTTTCCTTGAGGAGAACTTCGGAATTACCTCCACCTACACCATGGGCGATATGCCCGTGACATTTGACGGAAAGGTTCTGTACTTTGTAAGGTCTGCTATACTCCCCGCGTTTATTGAGGAGTTTGCTCTGAGAGGCGTTGTAATGCAGCCGCTCAGACGGTACGGAAACTCTTTCGCCATAATTGTTTCTTCGATAATCTTTGCGATTATGCACGGCAATTTGATTCAGGCTCCCTTTGCCTTTATTGCGGGAATCGCTCTGGGCTACGCTGTCATCATCACCAACTCCATATGGACGGGAGTGGTGGTGCACTTGCTTAACAACTCCCTCTCCGTTATCCTTATGTTCCTCACAAAAGGCAATACTGAGGCGCAGGTGCCCTTCTATGTGGCGGCGATTATGCCTACCATTATCTTTATAGGTCTTGTCTGCTTTGTGATTTACCTTTTCAGCAAGAAGTACAGAAAAAGGCTTGACCCGCCCGGCAGCCCGCTTGTAAACAGGGTTTTCTTGAGGGACTATGTGACCACCCTGCCGCTTTTGGTTTCGATAATCTCCCTTATTGTTCAGACCGCTCTGACGGTGCAGATAGTGAAATGAATCCCCTTATAAATGAGATGATGCAAGAGGCGCTCGCCCTCGCCAAAGAGGCTTTGGAAAACGGGGAAATCCCGGTGGGCGCTGTGATCGTGAAAAATGGGGAGATTGTGGGCAGAGGAAGAAACAAGCGTGAGGAAAAGCAAAGCGCTCTGAGCCACGCGGAGATTGAGGCGATAGATGACGCCTGCAAAAATCTCGGCTCATGGAGGCTGGACGGCTGCCATATGTTCGTGACTTTAGAGCCCTGCCCCATGTGCGCGGGAGCCATAGCGACCGCAAGGATTGAAAGGGTTTATTTCGGAGCGTTTGACCCCGCTCTCGGCGCCGCCGGCTCAGCGATAAACATCCTCGAAATGAAGGGCGCAAAGGTCGTGGACGCTTTCGGCGGAATTATGGAAGCGGAATGCGCCGCGCTGTTAAAAGAGTTTTTTGACAAGGCAAGAAGCAAAAATTAAAGCCCCTTATAGGGGCTTTTTGTTATTCCATTAAACCTTCTATCAGGATTTTAAGACCCATCAGCACAAGTATCAGTCCGCCGGTAAACTCCGCCCTTTGCTTGAATTTCGCGCCGAAAACCGCGCCGCATTTTACGCCTATCATTGATAGGGTGAAGGTGACGATTCCGATAAAGCAGACTGCGTAGACTATGTTAATATCCAAAAAGGAGAAGGAAACTCCCGCGGCAAGGGCGTCTATGCTTGTCGCCACCGCCATGGGGAACATTAAAGCGGGACCAAAGGGGCTTTTGATTTTTCCGCCGCTCGGCAATTCTTCGGGACCGCAAAAAGGTTCGCGCTCATCCCTCTCAAAAGATTCCTTTATTGCTCTGGCTCCGATTATGGCAAGCAGGATAAAGGCAATCCAGTGGTCCCACTGCCTGAGACTGTCGGCAAACTGGGAGCCGAGAAGATAGCCGATTGTGGGCATTAAAGCCTGAAAGCCGCCAAAATAAATGCCGACCATAATTATATTCAATATGCTTATTTTCTTTACGGAAAGACCCTTGCAGACCGCCACGGCAAAGGCGTCCATTGAAAGACCCACCGCAAGCAAGAATAGCTCCGCTGTTTTCATTTTTTCCTCCGGATTTTAAATCTTTAAGGTTTGCCGCTTTGATATTAAATATACACGCTTTATCTAAAATATTCGGTTTGAGCGCATAATAGAATAAAAGGCATAAAACAAAGGTAAATATAACACAGCGCATAATGTCAGTCAATGTTTATTGTATTAATAATTTGCAACCAAAAAAGGGAAGGAATAATCCTTCCCTTGAATTTTCTGATTAATGCGGTGTGCCGCCTTGGGGAAAATATCGGAAAGAGTTTAGGGCGGCTTTTCTTTCCCGACAGTCGGGCGGAGCTGAATTCGGTGATAGCTTTAAGTCAGATTTGGTTTTCCGCGTTGCTTAAAGAGGCGGTGAAAGTAAAGAGTGTGTCGGTACACTCAAGGTCAAGTATTCCGCCGTTTCTTTGAACTATGGTTCTGATTCCGCTAAGACCATAGCCGTGGCGTTTTTTATCGCTCTTGGTTGTTTCAAGATTCTTTACATCCACTTTTTTCGCTACGGGGTTTGTGATTTTTATAAGCATTGTTTCGTCCGCGGTTAAGATGCTTACATTTATGTTTTTTTCGCCCTCTGCTTTGACAGCCGCTTCAATGGCGTTGTCAAGGGCGTTGCCTAAGAGTACGCCCAGTTCCAGCTCGTCAATTCTTATGGGGCTTGACAGCTTTATGGATATGTTTGTCTTAATGCCGCACGCTTCGGACTGTTTCAGCTTGGATGTCAAAATCGAGTCAAGCACGGGGTTGCCGGTGTTTACAATGGAGCGGGAGAATTCGTCCATGAAATTCAGCTTTTCCGCTATTCTCTTTTCCACTTCCTCACTCTCGCCCGCTCTGAGCTTTGACAGAATGGCGGTGAAGAAGTTCTTCATGTCGTGCCTGAACTGGCTGATTTCCCTTTGGTATTCGTAAAGCTCCTTGTAATACTCCTTCTGGCTTTCTATGTTCGCCTTAGCGAATTTAAGCTGCTCCTTTGTGCTTATGTAGTCGCCCTGGGTGTTGATAATATGGAAGGCAAGTATGTTCGCCACCGCAAGCAGCACGGACGCCGCAAAGGTTGCCACCTGCAGATACTCTTCCGATATCCTGTAACAGTACATATACAAAAGGGATATAACAAGCAGCGATGAGCCGGGGAGAACAAGCATTGAAAGCGTCAGCTTTCTCGACATACCCCGCCTTATGTGGTTCTGGCGGCTGACAAGGAAGTTTACAAGGATGAAGGCGGTAAACTTGGCAAGCAAGACGCAAATGGCGTGAATGAGATAATTCGAGGGGATTTCTCTGATATCCACTCCCAGACCCAGAGAGGTCAGCACCATGACCGTAAGCTCGGACAAAAGCATTATAAGGCTTATGGTGATGCTGCCCGATAGCCTTAAGCTAAAGCTCATACTGTAAAACTGAGTCAGGAAAAACATTATAAGCATTGAAACGAAGGTCGTTATCGCCTGATGTTTTAGAATAACGATATTAAGGATTTGCAGGGCACAGATAAGAAGACTTAAAGCCAGGAACTTAAAGTCGTTTACTTTCCGCCTGCCCATCCATTTAAACAGCATGTCTCCGATAAAAACATCGAAAACCGATGCAAAAAGCAGGGGCATAAATCTCATGGTCTCACCATTTCATCTTGTGCAAAAACTTTTCGTAGGCTTTCAAAACCGCGGCTCTGCGCCTGACGCTGATTGAAAGAACGGTGTTGTCCTTTAAGACAACCTCCTCGTCGGTCAGCCTTTTTATGTAGTCGATATTGACTATGCAGCTCTGGTTGATTTTTAAAAAGCCGTAAACCTCAATCTCTTCCAGAATATCGGAAACGCTGCCGTTTGCGTCCCTTACGCCGTCTTCGGTGTGGAGAACCACATGCCGCATACTGTTTTTGGCATAGCGGATTTCCCTAATCGGCACCGCGAAGCGCTCGCCCTTCCATTTGAGCCAGATAAGGGTATTCATCAGCATGTACTTGTTTAAGGCTCTGTTGAAAACTTCAGCGAACTCTTCCTTCTTAATGGGTTTTAAGATATAGTGGAAGGCTTCGGAGTAGAATGAGTCAAATACATACTGGGCGTGGTTGGAAATGAAAATTATAATCACATTCGGGTCGATGCCGCGGATTTTCTCGGCCGCGGTGATTCCCGTAATGCCGCCCATCTCCACATCTATGAAGATTATATCAAAACGGCCCTTAATAGCGTAATGCTTAATAAGGGCCTCTCCGCTTGACAGTTCAGTAATATCCGAGGAGGATATGCCGATGCTGAAAGTCAGAATATAGTCTTTTACCTCATTGCGTACCGATGGGTCGTCATCGCAAACACAGATTCTCATATCCTCACCTCAAGCTCGGAGTTTTCAGACCATTAACCGCATTCAAAGACAGCCCGTCACCTTAAAAGCGGGGCGTCATTTAGTAAACAAGAAATTTACTAAGAGCTTAAATATTTTTCATATTAAGCAAATACTTTAATAATTTTGACTCTTAACGCTATATCAGGTGACATTATAACAGATTTTTCGAGCATAGTAAAGCATTTTTGCCGAAAATTGTCTAATGCTTTTACTTTTTTCTGTTAGTTTTGAATAATTATTGGGCATTATTACAAACAAGACTTAAATCAGCAATATAATCATAAAAAAATTAAGCACCCCGTTTTTTGGAGTGCGTTTTTTACTGAGCTCTGAGAGCTTCGATAGGCGGCATTTCCGCTGCTCTCTTTGCGGGGTAGAGACCGAAGAAAACGCCTACCGCGCTGGAGAAGCCTATTGCGAGAATTACCGTCGAGAATTTGACGCTGAGGGGGACTTGCATAATCGCCGAAACGAACGCGGCTACCGCCGTTCCGAAAAACAGTCCCAAAAGTCCGCCGGTAAGGCAGATTATAAGCGCCTCCGTCAAAAACTGCAGCATAATCGCCTTTGTTTTGGCGCCGAGAGCTTTTCTTATGCCGATTTCCCTTGTCCTTTCGGTGACGGAGACAAGCATTATGTTCATAACTCCGATGCCGCCGACAATAAGGGAAATAGCTCCGACGGATGCGATAAAGAGGGTAAAGACTGTGATTACGGTGTCAAGCAGCTCAATGAAGCTTGCGAGGTTCGTGGCGGTGTAGATATTCCTGTCCGCGTTGTTGTGCCTTGCGTATAGTATGTTGACCGCAGCTTCGCCTATGCTTTCAAGGATGCTGTCGTCCTTAGATTTAAGGTAAATGCTCTCGTACCTTTCTCCCCTGCCGAGAAGGGAGGTCGCAACGGTGGAGGGGATGAGCAGCATGGCTCCGCCCACTGCCTGACCGCTTTCCATTAAGGGCTGCATCTGCTCAAACATCTTTTGAGTGTCGCCGCCCATGGCGCTCATAAAGTTCATGACGCCTATTACTTTAAAGGAAACGGTCTTGCCCTCAAAGGTATAGTCTATGACTTCGCCCACCGCGTTCTCCTTGCCGAAAAGCATAAAGGCGCTGGCGGCGTCTATGACCGCCACATTTCTTGCGGCGATGTACTCCTGATAATTGAACACTCTGCCGTGGGCGGGGGATTGACCGAGTATTGCCTCAATATCCGTATTTGTGCCTATGGCAAAGCCGATGCCGTTTTTCTCATTGGCGGCAATGGCGCCAACGCTCATAACGACGGGTGAGATGTACTCCACATCGTCTATATTGTTCTTTATGGCCTTAATATCTTCATCGGTTATATAGTCGCTGAGGCTCGCCTTGCTTGTGTTTACCACCACATTAATGGCGGTGGTGCCGCCCATTTCCTTTATCATGTTGACAACATAGTCGCGGCCGCCGGTGCCTATGGTGATGACGGCGATAACAGAGCCGACGCCGATGATAATTCCCAGCATGGTAAGGAGCGACCTTAAGAGATTTGTCCTAAGGCTTTTAAAGGCCATTTTAATGTTTTCACGAATGTTCAAAGCCAAAACACCTTCCGCCCTGCCTTAGTTTTCAATTTTCTCGCTTACCTTAACCTTCATGCCGTCTTTAAGGCTCTTGACTGTCCTTGAGCTGAAGGTTCTTACAATCTGCTCGCCGGCTTTAAGGCCCGATACCACCTGGTACTTTGTTTCTTCGGAGAGACCCAGCTCAACTTTGCGCTGATATATCCTCTTGTCGTCCTTGTTGTAGACAAAGACATACTTTTCTCCGTCGATTAGCTTCAGCGTGTCAACGGGGATTATTACTGTGTTCTCCGCGTTTCTTGTATTAATCTTTATATTCGCGTTAAAGCCGCTGATTAAATCCTCGGTGGGATTTTTGACGGCAACCTTTGCCTCTACATAGCTGGAGCTGCCCGTAAGGCCGCCGGTAAGGGAGCCGATGGCAGAACCCAGTCCCAAGCCGCCTTCCTTTGCGGTTGCGCTGATGTAGCTTACCTCGCCTTCAAACTCCTTGCCCATGTACTCAACGGTGGCGGGCATGCCAACCTTAATTGAGGGGGCGTCGTACATACCCACTTGGAATGTGGCTACGAACATATCGTAGTTTTCAACCGTTATGCCCTTTACATTCTTCGTTTCCGCTCCCGTGAGCATGAAGGAGGAAAGAAGGGAGCTTATGTCCGCGTTGCCCGAGAGCATATCGAGCAGAGTGTTTATGTCAATGGAGCTCATGTCGGGCTGTGGGCTCGTGCTTTCTATCTTCTGACCCTTTTGGATGTTGATTTCGGAGACCTTGCCGCTGACTGAAGCGACCCAGCCGGAGTTCAGCTCATTCAGCTTGTTATTCAGCTCGTTATACTCTTTCTCCGCTTTGTCCATAACAGCCTTAAAGCTGGCGACATAGAGGTCGCCCGCCTGGAATTCGTATATTGCCTTTGCTGTTTTTAGCTGCATGAGCTGGGAGGCGTCGTCAAGCTGCTGATACTGCTTGCCTAGAAGCGCGGAGAGACCGCCCGAGCCGAGGCCGCCGTTTTGAAACATCTGAATCATGTCGTTAATCTGCTGAATGGACGCGCCCATCTGAATAAGACTTGCGAGCACCTGACCTATCTGGCTCTCGCCGAACAGCTTGGAGATAGCGTCAACCACAACGGTATTGTTGTTTGTGGGGGTGGAGCTTCCCGTATCCGCGCCGCTGTCTTTGAGCTTATCTTCAAGCTGAGCTATTTTCGCCTCTACCGACGGCAGCTCCGCTTTAGCCAGAGCCGCGCTCCTTACAGCCTCCTCGTAAGCCTGTTTCGCAAGGTCATAGGCTGCCTTTTTCTTTTGCACCTCAAGCTGAAGTTCTGTTGTGTCAAAGCTTGCAAGCACATCTCCCGCCTTGACCGTATCGCCGACCTTTACGAATATATCGTTTACCACCACGCCGGGGTAAGCGTAGAAAACGCTCTGACCCGATGAGGTGAGCTGGGCAGCGGTTTCGTAAACCTCTTGCACGGAGCCGATTTTGGCTTCCACAAGGGTTACATAGACACGCTTCCTTTCCACATTTATGCCGATAATGCTGCCGATGGCTATTAAGACGGCTAATATGGCAGAGACGGTTGCGATGAGCTTTTTGTCAAGAGGCTTTTTCTCCTTTTTCGGCTTGGGCGCGCGTACCTCGTCATAGGGCGCCGTCAGAATTTCTTCATTTTGTGTTTTCTTTTGCTTCTTTATTGAAAACTTCATAATGTCACCGCCATATTATTTGCGCAAAGTAGATTCTCTTATTAAATATTGCATAATTTACGCATTTTATCAATTATTTTTTACTTTTGGAAAATTAGGGCCACCCTTAAAATGGCCTTTTTTGAATATACTACCCAGAAATAAAGTATATAGATGTATTATGTTAACATTCTGTAAATTTAAAAGATATATAGATTAACATACGCAGTGTCCGCGCGGCATATAGTTTAAAAGACAAGCTCATAAAAAGGTGAATTGAAATGATAAAGAAAATAACCGCCGTTTTACTCTCAGTAATAATACTCTTTCTTGCCGCTTGCTCCCGCCCAAAGAGAGTCGACTCTTTGGAGCTTTCAAAACGACTGGAGAAAATTAAAGAATCTTATGCCTTTGACAGCCTTGACACTTACATAGTAAACGATGAGCATATTGTATTTATTTCTCTTGTCAAAGCTAACGACTGTCTTCTTTCCTACACAACCGACGGCAATAATTCCATTACGGAAATTAGGCTCACAATTGACGCTGAGAACTGGGATAAGAATGACGCCGCTTATATTTTCGGAGAATACGCCGCTGCGGTGCTGTCCGCGTTTTCGGGCTGCGCTTATGACGAGGCACTTAACTACGCAAAAGAAATAGGTCTTTTTGATGAAAGCGCCTACTTTAATATGCACGAAGCTGAAAGCAGTTTTGACAGATACAGCATAAAAATGTACGCAAACCCCCTTTGCGCGGTCGCGGAATTCATATACTCACCCTCCCTTGTTAAGACTTCCGAAGCCTCCGAAACTGACGCATAAGCGAAAGGTCTTTATGCCGACGCCAAAGCTGTTCACAGACAATTAATACTTCCATAAACCGAGGGCAAAAGAATCGTCATTTACTTGTTTGATTTGAATAATATGGCATAGACAAAAAAAGCAGTATGCACAAACTTCGACGATTTCCTTAAAAACTATTGAATTCAATATTCCCAAATGATATATTTAGCATAGCAGCTTTTTAAAGAGCTTTGGCGATGCAGGCGTAATTTAGATTTTAAGGAGGCTAATTATGGATTTCATTCTTCAGTTCATCGATTTCATTAAGGACATTGTTAAGACCATTCAGGACTTCATCAAGAAGGCAAGAGGCTAATAAAAATAGGCTCTGAAGCGGAGGTTTGAGCCTCCGCTTTTTTCAGTATGAAAGGTTGAGGCAAGATGGAAAACATTAGCTACTCAAAGGCTATACCCGTAAGATACGAGGCGGATGTAATGGTTGCCGGTTCCGGCATGGCGGGCATCGCCGCGGCTCTTGGCGCCGCCATGGAGGGTATGGATGTTATAATCGTTGAAAGGTTCGGAGTGCTCGGCGGCAATGCCACAGCAGGCGGCGTCGCAAACTTCTGCGGCAACAATGTGGGTCAAGGCTCCGTTCTGGATATGGTGATGGCAGCCCTTGAGGAGTTTGACGCAATCGCTCCGAGAAAAAAAGGCAGGGGCGGCAGAGTCTTTGACCATGAGATTCTGGCGGTAATACTCCCCGAGCTGCTTGAGAGATACAAGGTAAAAGTGCTGCTGCATACAACCATTTCGGATGTAGTCTTAAACGGCAGAAGGATTGAAGCTGCGATAGTCACCGGTCCGTCGGGGCTTGAGGCAATTAAGGCAAAGCAGTTTATTGACTGCACCGGAGAGGGCGCGCTTGCCAGAAGCGCAGGTTTTTCCGTCATGAAGGGCGGCAGCAGCAAGTATCAGCTCCCCATGTCCCTTATGTACTTTGTAAGGCATGTTGAGGAGAAGGATGTAAAATACATTCCCGAAGGCTGGTTCGAGAAAATCGACAGCGAGGATAAGCTCCCCATGACCAGCATTTGGCCCAACGGTCCGAGGAGCAACGCGATAAAAATTAAAGTGCCGATGTACGACTCCACCGACACTGTTTCCATGACAATGGCTGAGATTAACGGCAGAAGAAAGATGATGTCGGTTTTAGACTATCACCAAAGGCAGGAGAAAAGAAGCTGGATTCTGGACCACTGCTCAACCGTAATCGGCATAAGAGAGGGCGTCAGGATAGTGGGCGACTACATACTCACCGTTGACGACCTTAGAAACTGCAAGCGTTTTGAGGATGTTATCGCCGTCGGCACATATTATCTTGACGGTCACAAGCCCGACGACGACAAAAGGACATATATACTCCCGAAAGAGTCATTGAAGGTTCCTCCCTATGACATACCCTTAAGGTGCCTTATCGCAAAGGACGGGGACAATCTGATGATGGCGGGCAGGTGCCTTTCCGCCGACCAGCTGGCGCTGTCCTCCGCAAGGGTAATGACCACCTGCTCCATGACGGGTCAGGCGGCGGGAATTACGGCGGCTTTGGCGGTGAAGATGAATACGGATGTAAGGGGCGTTCCCTATGCCGAGGTTCAGAAAAAGATGATTGAGGCGGGCGCTATCCTTGACAGGGATGAGGTAGCCTCATTCTATGAAGCGGAATAAAAAATAGCAGCGGCTTTAATAGCCGCTTTTTTTTTCTTAAAGCTCCATATCAAGATTTTTTTCAATGAACTTTCTTATCTCGATAAAGTCCTGCAGCGCTGCCTCTTTGTTGTTGGGGTTTCTGAGCAGCGCGGCGGGGTGGAATGTGCCCATAAAGGCGGTGCCGCTTTTCATAACTATTTGCCCGTGCTGGCTTGTTACCTTGTAATCGGGGGAGATTAGCCTGCAGGCGGCTATTCTGCCGAGGCAGACCACCAGTTTGGGCTTTATGAGCCTGAACTGCTCCCTGAGCCAGGGTATGCACTGCTCCTGCTCCTCAGGCTTCGGATCCCTGTTTTCGGGCGGGCGGCATTTTACTATGTTGGCTATGTATACATTCTTGTTTCTGTCAAGACCTATGGAGTTAAGGTACTTGTCCAGGAGCTTGCCTCCCCTGCCCACAAAAGGCTGACCCGTAAGGTCCTCGTTCTCTCCGGGGCCCTCGCCCACAAACATTATTTTGGCCTTTTCGTTTCCCGTGCCGAAAACCACATTGGTGCGGGTGGCGTGAAGCCCGCATTTAGTGCAGCCCTGGCAGTCGTTTTTAAGCTCCTCAAAAGATGTATACATTTATTTCACCCTTGCTTTTTTCTGATTACGGTTGAGGCGATGTCGTTTTCATCGTGGGCGGTGGAGATAATCTCCTTTACCGACTGGCGGGAGTAAAAGCCGGCCATCTTGCCGCCGTACAAATATATGCCCGTTAAATTGCTGTACTTTTTAAACTCGGGGTTTTTCTTTTTGAAGTCTATATTGTACGATGCGTAGGGCATTATGAATTCCTGAAGAATATAGCTGTCGTCCTTATGCTTACGGATAAGCTCCGCCCATTCCTCATCGGAGAAATGAATTCCCGCGTAAACTCCCTTTGCTCCGTAGGAGTCCTCGGGTTTAATAATCCATTTGTCCTTAGCCGTGAGGACATCGAGCTTTTCTATAAACTCGTCGCTGAGTTTAACGGTTTTGGGAACATGGGCGTCAATGTAGGCGATTTCATCCTCGGTTAAAAATGCCTTGGTTCTGTCAAGGTGGAGGATGTAGAAAAGAATTTTGTTGTGGATAATCTGGGTGCAAAAGTCGCCGATGAGGACAACTTTTCTTTTCTTTACAGCCTCAAGGAAGGGCTGAATCTCGCTCTTGTGGGTGAAAATATCGGTGGTGACGGCTCTGCGGTAAATGGCGTCAACCTTGTGTCCCGTGGGGGAGATAAGATTTTCACCGTCAAACTTAAAGTCCCTTATTTCGCAAATCTCAGCCTTACAGCCCGCTTTTTCAAATGCGAGCTTAAACTGGGCAAACTCCTCAATGGAGCAGCCCTTTTCAAGAAAGTCGGTGATGGCGATATAGGGCTTTTCCTTGGGATTTTCGCTTGTATTGTAAATCTCCAAAAAGGTTTTTGCCCATGAGTCGAAAAGCTCAAAGGAGGAAAACTCGAATTTATCGCTTAAATCCTTATAAACCTGAGTGAGTTTTATGGCGATGTTAAGCTCCCTGTCCTCGTTCATTGAGCTGCTGCCGTCGGCGTTGAACTCGCAGAATTTAAAGGAGCGGTCCTCCTCGTTATAGAAAATATCCAGCCTGCATATGGGAAGAAGGCAGGAGTAGGATGGTCTGTTTAAGATTAGTTCCTCCAGCTCCTTATCAAATCCGAAAAGCTCCCTGTAATCTTCCTTTTCGAAATATTCGTTTATTACCTTAATGAGAATGCGGTACATGGTTTCTATTTTATCTCTAAGGTACTCCACATCCTCGTCGGTAAAGAGTTTCGGCATGTAAAGGGCGTAGATGGTTCTGCCCTTGTACTTCGCGGTGGAGTTTTCAAGGTACTCCCACATTCTTTTGGAGCTTTCCATGTTCCCTTCAAAGTTTTTTTCGATTGTATCCTTATAAAGGAGGTTAATATCTTTCATATTCATAATAAAGCTCACTTCTTTCAAACAAGGCTGCAGCACTCTTTAAGGCGGGTTGCCGCTGTTTCCCTCGGGAGCCTTTTTTCTTCGCAGACGAGTTTCTTAAGGGGCTTTAAATATTCTCTTTCGCCGGCATTTAAGTTTTTCTCGGCGACGGAGAATACTTTTTTTATAATATCTGCCGCCGTAATGCCCGAAATTTCAGCGCTCAGACCCTTTTTCATGATTTCGTTTTCTGCGTTTTTAATATCCTCAAGGGTGCTTATCGGGAGGGTGTTAAGATAGCTTTCGATGTCCTCGGTATTCTCGAAAAGTCCCTTGATTAAGGCGACATAAGAAACTGCCAAATCCGGCGACAGGCTGTCGGCGTATCTTATTTCAATATAGGTTTTAAGCCTTACCGTGGGGAAGGACATGGAGAAGATGTGCCTAACCTCCTCTTGCGCAGGCTCTTCGTCAGCGTAGATTTCCTGCGCGCTCTTTGTGGTGCAGCCCGTTTCCCCGTACTCCACGATAAGGGGGGAGGCGGTTACAAAGTCGGCATAGGAGTCAAAAGAAATGCCTGCGTCACACGCAAAGCCGCAGTAGTCGGTGCGGGCTGTGTCCACATCCCGCCATAATTTCGTGCGGAGGATAAATTCCTTATTTTCCGCTCCCTCAAAGACGGGGGCGTTGTCGCTTAAAAGGGATAGGAAGGGGGAAAGGCGGCAGGCGATTTTATATTTCTTAATGAAATCCTTTTCGGAGTAATAGTCTATGGAAACCTGCGTCGCCGCGGTGCCCTTCATCATGTTCTTGCCGTACCTGCCTGTTTTGGCAAAGTGGTTATACATAAACTTGTAGCGATCCTTGGGGATGAGGGGCAAATCGTCAACCTTTGAAACGGGGTGATAGCCGAGATTTATAAGTTTCAGTCCACGCTTATTCAGCACAGGGTCGATAAGGCATCTAAAGTCTTTATATATCCTTACAATTTCGGCGATGTCGGAGCAGGGTCTTATGCTTATTTCAAGCTGGGCGGCGGGCTCAAGGGTGATGGTATAGTCGTCATTTCCGAGAGCAAGGACAAATTCGTCCTTTCTGACTACCGTTTCGAAATGGGGAGAAAGCTCTTCCATGACAGCCGCAACGCCGTTTTCGCCGAAATACTCTATTGACCTTAAAGTCTTGGCGTCGACTAAAAAGTGCTCAAGCTCCAACCCTAAGGAAAACTTCTCATATTGACTTTTAATGCCGCCCTCTATATATGCTTTAGCGGCGGCAATGGCTTTATTCTCACTCTTGTTCATACTGTTCCTTTATTTGCGTTTTTGGCTTCAGCCTTCGCTTTGCTTCAGCCTTACATACATATGCTTTACTGTTTTGTTGGATGTTTCCCTAACATCTATGTCGAACATATCGGTCGCGAGAATTAAGGGAGTTAGCTTTGTGTAGCCGTAGTTTCTGGGGTCAAAAGAGGGGTTTTTCTTGAGAATCAGATTGCCCAAATCGCCGAGGAAGGTCCAGCCGTCCTCGCCCGCTATATCCTCAACTGAGGTGACAAGGAGATTAATAAGTTCCTGGGGCAGCGGCTCTGGGCTGAGTTTGCTCTGGGACTGTCCCCTGCCGGTAGATTTTGCGGGAGCCTTTTCTATTTTTACGGGCTTGCAGACATTGGGCTTTAATATCTCAAGGAAAATAAATTTATCGCAGGCGGCGATAAAGGGCTTCGGGGTTTTTTCCTCGCCGATGCCTATAACTTTTTTGCCCGCCTCTCTGAGCCTTGTGGCAAGCCTTGTAAAGTCGCTGTCGCTGGACACGATGCAGAAGCAGTCCAGATTTCCCGTGTAAAGCAAATCCATGGCGTCAATTATAAGGGCGGAGTCGGTGGAGTTTTTGCCCGTTGTGTAGCTGTACTGCTGAACGGGAATAATGGCGTTCTCCAATAGGATTGCCTTCCAATTGGAGAGATTGGGGCTTGTCCAGTCCCCGTATATGCGCTTAACCGTAGGGGTGCCGTAGCGGGCAAGCTCCTCAAGCATTGGCTTTGCGTAGGAGCAGGAGACATTGTCCGCGTCGATTAATACAGCCATCCTGGAGTCCGGTTTTTCACTCATTTTTATCACATCTTTTTATACAGATTCTTCTTTTGCGGTTTCTTCTGCCGCGTGTTCGGAATTTGAGGTCTTGAAAATTTTGATTATTCCCTTGTCGTTAAGGAGCTTAATAAGAATTACGATAATGGGCAGAAGGAAAATACCGATGGGGCCGAAAACCTTAGCGCCTATATACATTGACATAATGGTTATCACAGGCGGCAGACCCACCTGGTCGGCAACCAGTTTCGGCTCTATTATCTGCCTTATTACTGTTATTATAGCATACATTACAAGAAGTCCGATGCCGCCGCCGAACTCGCCCGTAATGAGAAGATACGCGCTCCACGGTATGAGTATGGTACCAGTGCCGAGAACGGGGACGATGTCCACAAGGGCGGTGACTATCGCGATTACAAGTATATAGTTTACCTCATAAATGCCCGCTACCTTTAAAAGTCCGAGACCGATTGAGATTTCGGAGAAGGTTATGAGCATGAGAAGGCAGTACGCCTTTGCCATTTTGCCGAGAGTGCTGAACAGCACGGTTTTAGTTTGGGAGAGTTTCTTTCCCTTTTCCTCGCTGATTTGCCTGTAGATAAACTCCTTAATTTCCTTATAGCTTGTTACCATAAAGCAGGAGGAAACGACGGTGACCACCAAGGCAAGCACGATTGAGGGGATTTGCTTTGCGGTCTCCCATACGCTGCCGAGAGGTGATTTGAGCCAGGACAAATCTAATGAGCTGTCGGGTACGCCGGGGACTCTTATGGATTCGGCGTATTTTCTTATAAAGTTCGCCGCTGCCTGCTCAAGGGAGTCGGGCAGGAAGGAGATAACTCTCAGAAGCCAGTTTTCCACTTCGGTCACAATGGCAGGTATGTCGTTTACCCTTTGAGTGAGATACTGGGCAAAGGATTTCAGTTCATTTGTGAGTTTTACGCCGATGGCGAACACTATGAAAAGCGCGAGGGCTGTAATGAGCAGAACCAAAGCAGTACCCACAAAACCCGGCTTTAAGCGGGTTACCTTTGTGATTTTTTCAATCGGCTTTTGCAGCGACATGGTAAGGAAGAACGCGAAAACAAAGGGGAAGACATACCAGAAGGCAATCTTCATAAAGAGGTAGAACGCTGCGATTATGATAAGCCAGAAAAACACATCGATTATAAATTTTCGTCTTCTTTCGGTTCTGTTCATAATACCTCATCCCCGGCTCTTAAATAGGCGGCTGTTTATATTATTGACAGGAAATATTAACTAAAAATTAAAATAGTCGTCTACAATTCTTCCGTCGTGAATTCTTATATTCCTTTTGATTCCCGACGCTATCTGATTGTCGTGGGTAATGAGGACTATGGTTCTGCCCTCCGCGTTTAGCTCGTGCAGTATTCTCATAACCTCGTCGCCTGTTTTTGAGTCAAGGTTGCCCGTGGGCTCATCCGCAAGAATGATGGGCGGGGCGGCTGCAATTGCCCTTGCTATGGCGATTCTCTGCTGCTGACCGCCCGAAAGCTGTGAGGGCAGGTGCTTTTCTCTGTGGAGCATGCCCACTTTTTCGAGGGCGACGCGGGACAGCTCCCGCCTTTCATCCGCGGGCATGCCTCTGTATACAAGGGGTAGCTCAACATTCTCCCTTGCGGTAAGATTGCTTATAAGGTTAAAGCCCTGAAAGATAAAGCCTATCTCCTTGTTGCGGATTTCCGAAAGGCTGTCGTCGTCAAGCTCGTCCACATATTTGCCGTCCAGCTTATATGTACCGCTGGTAGGGACATCGAGCAGGCCGAGAATATTCATAAGCGTGGACTTGCCCGAACCCGACTGACCGACAATGCCCACAAACTCGCCGAAATCAATTTCGAGGCTTACAGCGTCAAGGGCTCTGACTTCGTTTTCGCCCGGATTGTAAATCTTGCTTATATTATTCAGCTCAATAAGGCTCATATTAAGCTCCTTTAAAAGCGGATAATCCGTTCCTTTGACATTACTTATGCAATAAGCCACCCTAAAGGCGGCTTATTGGTATTTTATGCGAGAAAATGCTTCATAAGTTCCGCGCCGCTGCCAAAGTAAAGTCCCGTAGCTGCGGCTGTCTTTTCCGTAACGGTGTCAACGCCCTGCTTTTCATTGTTCTTGTGGTAAATCATAAAGGGTACGGGGTCGGTGCTGTGTGTGCCCGTTGCAAGGGGCGTGGGATGGTCGGGAAGTATCATTATCTTATAATCATCAAATTCCTTAAGACCTTCAAGGACTATGGGCAGGACTCTCCTGTCAATCTCCTCTATCGCTTTGACCTTGTTGTGGATTTCACTTCTGTGGCCGCACTCGTCGGTGGCCTCTATATGAATGTAAACAAAATCTTTGCCGTTTTTAAGCTCATCTACCGCGGTTTGTGCCTTGCCCTCAAAGTTTGTGTCAAGGTAGCCTGTGGCGCCCTCAACGGTGGGGGTGGACATACCCGCAAGACCGCCAATGCCCTTTAAGAGGTCGACGGCTGAGATTATGCTGCCATCAAGACCGTAGAGGTCCTTAAAGAGGGGGAGATTGGGCTTTGTGCCTTCGCCCCAGAGCCAGATTGAGTTGGCGGGGCGCTTGCCCTCGGCGATTCTCTTTTTGTTTACGGGGTGGTCTTTAAGTATATTGTAGCTTTCCTTCATCATTCTGATGAGGTCCGCCGCGTTTTCGCTTTTTGAAAGATAGGGACCTATGACTCTGTCGGAAATGTCGTGGGGAGGAGTCATTCTGCCAAGGTCCACCGTGCCGCCGTGCCATACAAGGCAGTGCCTGTACGCGACGCCGCTGTAATACTCGTAAATGTCGCTGCCGAAATGCTCCTGGATAGCGTCTATCAGCAGTTTTGCCTCGGCTGTGGAAATATCACCGCCGGAGTAGTCTATCATTGTCTTGTCCTCGTAATTTTCCTCATCGGAAAGGGTGACAAGGTTGCAGCGCAGTGTAACATCAGTATCGCTGAGGTTAACTCCGATGCTGACAGCTTCAAGGGGTGAGCGTCCTGTGTAGCTCTGTCTCGGGTCGTAGCCGAGAACGCTTAAATTGGCAACATCGCTGCCGGGGTTCATGCCATCGGGAATTGTTTTGACGAGACCTGCCTCGCCCTTTTTTCCCAAAGAATCAAAGAGAGGCTTGTTTGCCGCCTCCATGGGCGTTTTGCCGCCAAGCTCCGCTACCGGCATGTCTGCCATCCCGTCATAAAGTACAACTACATATTTCATCTATATAAAACTTCCTTTCACATAAGGGGCTTGCCCCTTTGCCACATCCATCGGCTAAAGGCGCAATATAATCTATTCTTCAACAGGCAAGGGTGTGTCGGGATTTATCTCGCCTGATTTTACTCTGTCAAAATAAGTACTGGTTGAAGGGATAACGAATTTTACGCTCTTGGGAACGATTTCAAAGGTGCTCTCGGTCACAATTTCGACTTCGCCGTCAATGTTGACCGCGGCGGGCTTTTCGCTCTTTACGGTGATTTTTTTGCCCCTTTTGAACTCGGTAAAGGGCAGACTCAGATGCTGACCCTTCTTGTATTGGTCGACAAGACCCAGCATCTTAGCCCTTGAAACCTCTTTCCTGACTATGACGAAATCAAGAAGACCGTCGTCGGGGATGGCAAGGGGGGCTCCCATAAAGCCGCCGCCGTACCATCTGGAATTGGCGCAGAGGCAGAACAGAACGGTGAGTTTCCTCTCCTCCTCGCCTTCTGTTTGTATGGTGAACTCGTTCTTGATTTTTCTGAGGAAGCAGTATAAAAGAGCCGCGTAATACGCGCTTTCCGCCTTCATGCCCGGCAGCTTTTTAAAGCTGGCCTGCTTTGCGCAGATTTCCGCGTCAAGGCCCATGGAGCACTGGTTAACGGCAATCTTGTCGCCGCATCTGATGGCGTCAATTACAAGGGGAATACCGTTAATCTGGGCGTTAAGGTCCAGAAACTCTTCCTTTTCTCCGAAAAGCCTTATAAAGTCGTTGCCTGAGCCCAAGGGAATTGAGGCTACCTCGGCGTTTTCAAAACCGAAGGAGCCGTTTACAACCTCGAAAAGGGTGCCGTCTCCTCCGCAGGCATAGAACCTGACCGGCTCGCCTTCCGCAGCCTTATTGCGGACAAAGTCTATCGCCGATTTCGGGTAGGGGCTTACAAAAATTTCATAGTCCACATTGTTTTTGATGCAGTATTCAACTATCTGGGGTCTTATGATTTCTTCCGTTTTCCCTTTGCCTGCAGCCGGGTTGATAACAAAAATATGCTTCATGCGTGAATTCCTTTCGTGTCCGCTTAGTAATCCTCTTATTTGTAGTACATATAATATCGGCACTGAATCATGCCGTTATAGAGCTTGCGGTTTTTGTTCGGCTTTCTGCCGAAACATTCGGGAAAATCCTCGTCCGATGTTATTATATTATAGCTCCAGCCTTGTTTCTGCTCGAAAACGCGCCCCATTACCTTATAAATTTCCTTAGCCTTTTCTATATCCAAAAGCCGCTCCCCGTAAGGGGGATTGGTTATAAGGGTGCCTTTTTCGGTTTCGGGCTTAAAGTCTTTGATGTCAGCGACTTTGAGGTTTATAAAACGCTCGAGGCCCGCTCTTTTGACGCTCTGACGGGCAATCTCAATCGCCTCGGGGTCGATGTCGGAGCCGTAGGCTAAAAAATCGGTGTCCTTTTTTACAAGGTCAAGGGCTCTTTCCTTTTCCTCCTGCCAAATCTTAGAATCAAAATTCTTCCAGCTCATAGAGGTAAACTCTCGGTTAAGACCCGGCGGAATATTGTTCGCCAGCAATGCGCCTTCTATAAGAATGGTGCCCGAGCCGCACATCGGGTCGTATAGAGTGTGGTAGTGCCTGAGCTTTGCAAAGTGGCAGAGGGCTGCCGCAAGAGTTTCTTTAATCGGGGCGGGAGTTGAGATTGGTCTGTAGCCCCTTTTGTGCAGCGAGGCGCCGGTGGTGTCTATTGTGAGCGTCACAATGTCTTTCATAATGGAAAAGCGGATTTGATAAAGCGCGCCCGTTTCGGAAAACCACGGCACCTTATGCTTTGCTTTAAGCCTTTCCACTACCGCTTTTTTGATTATTGACTGGCAGGAGCTTACTGCAAACAGTTTTGAATTAAGGCAGTAGCCCTTTACGGGAAAAGCGTCGTTTTTGCCTATAAAGTTTTCCCAGGGCAGGGCTTTTGCGCCCTCGAAAAGCTCCTCAAAGCTGCGCGCCCGAAAAGTGCCTACCAAAATCAATATGCGCTCGGAAAATCTTGATGCTATATTTGCCCTTGCCATTATTCTTTCGTCCCCTTTAAAGAGGACTCTGCCGTTTTCGGCGTTTACATCGCGGGCGCCCACTTCCTTCAGTTCAAAGGCAACGGCGCTCTCCAGACCTAACAGGCAGGGGCTTACAAAGCTGAGTTCCATTTTGCGCTCCAATCATTTTGTTATGTTAACGGCTTAGAGCTTGCCTAAAATAGCTATAGCGATGTTGAAATAGAGGAATACCGAGAAGGCGTCAACCATTGTTGTGATAAAGGGCGATGAGATAAGCGCGGGGTCAAGACCCAGACGCTTTGCCAGCATGGGCAGGGTGCAGCCGATGATTTTTGCGCAGACAACGGTTCCCGCAAGCGTCAGCGATACAACCATGGCAATCTGCCAGTTGCCGTACTGAACAAAGATTCTGATTCCGTTTGCGACCGCCAGAGCGATTGAACAAATAATTGAAATTCTGAACTCTTTCCAAAGAACCTTGAAATAATCCTTGGGAGAAAGCTCGCCCGTGGCAAGGCTGCTGATAATAAGGGCTGATGCCTGCGAGCCGCTGTTGCCGCCCGTATCCATAAGCATGGGGAGGAATGTTACCAGAAGGGGAACTGCGGTAAATGCCTCCTCGTACCTTGAAATGATAAGTCCCGTAATAATGGAGGTTACCATTAAGAGCAGCAGCCAGGGTATTCTGTTAAAGGCGTGGCGCACCACTGAGGTTTTAAGATAGGGGTCATCAGACGGATTAACCGCAGAAATAAGCGCTATGTCCTCGCTGCTCTCGTCAACGATGACATCCACTGCGTCGTCTATGGTGATTATGCCCACAAGGCGGTTTTCGGAGTCAACGACGGGGAGGGTCATAAGACCGTACTTTTTCATCGCCATGACGGCGGATTCCCTGTCGGAGAGAGTGTGAACGGAAATTATGTTGGTTTCCATTATATCGCCGACAACCGTATCCAGCGGAGCTATGAGCAAATCTTTTACCGTAATGACGCCCTTTAATATCCTGCTGTTGTCCAGTATATAGCAGTTGTAGATGGTTTCCTTGTCGATACCTTCGCGGCGGATTTTTTCGATTGCCTCCCCAACTGTCATGTTTTCTCTTAGGTCCATGAACTCGGGAGTCATAATGCTGCCGGCGCTGTTTTCGGGGTAGTTCAAAAGCTCGTTGATTACCTCTCTGTCAGCGGGGTTAGCCACTCTCAGAATTCTCTTTACTATGGTTGCCGGCATTTCGTGCATTAAGTCGACGGTATCGTCAATGAACATATCGGAGGTAACTCTTTCAAGCTCCGCGTCGGTAAGACAGCCTATAAGGAACTCCTGCTTATCCGACGGAAGATTAGCGAATACCTCCGCCGCCAAATCCTTTGACAAAAGGCGGAAAACGCGGACTGCCTGCTCAGACTGAAGTTCGTCCATTATTTCCGCTATGTCAACGGCATTCATGGTATTCAGTTGTTCGTAGAGGGAGTTGTACTTCTTCTCCTCCAAAAGCTGTGCTATCATTGAAATTGTCATTGTCATAATCTTTACCCTGCATTAAGGATAAAGCAATGCGGGACAAACCAAAGCAGCACAGACAAAGGCACAAATCTTTTATGGCAATGATTTTTTCATTGCCTTTCCTTTTAAGGCAGAAAGCAAATACATAGAAACGAAAGAAACAGCTATGGTCTTTCTGCCCGATGTGCGTATTTTGCCTGCTAAGCAACTTCGGTAATGGTCACCGCGACTGCCATCGTCCATAACTGCATCTCCTTTCTATAGTATTTGTTGCAAACTCGCTTTTATTTGCAAAAGCCTTTGCATTTAAAAGCGGCAATCCTCTGCCTGTTAAAGAAGAAAAATGGCGCTTCTTTAACATTTTAATTGTATTCCTTAAAGCTTAGTGTGTCAAGCTAAAGGGACAATCTTAAAGCATTCTTAATATTTCTTTTGAGGAGCTTTAAAAAGCTTTTTTTATTTAAAGACGCATTCACATTTAGAAAATAATGGCATAAAAAATAAAGCGCTGCCAATAATTATTACGATTCTGTGAATTTTAAAAAAAGGTATTGATTTTTTCCAGCAGATGGATACAATAGTTTTTAGCACTCTAAATATAAGAGTGCTAAATTGATGCAAAAACAATACTATTATATATTAATCGGGAGGAATCAGAATGACACTTAAACCGCTTGGTGACAGAGTTGTCGTTAAATTCGTCGAAGCAGAAGAAACCACCAAGGGAGGAATTATCCTCGCTGCTGCCGCACAGGAGAAGCCTCAGATTGCTGAGATTATCGCTGTGGGTCCCGGCGGAACCGTTGATGGCAAGGATGTCATCATGGAGGTTGAGGAAGGCGACAGAGTAATCCTCAGCAAATACGCAGGCACCGAAGTAAAGCTCGGCAACGAAGAATATGTTATAGTTCGCCAGAGCGATATTCTTGCAATAGTTGAATAATTCAGACGAGGAGGACAGTTATGGCAAAACAGATTCTTTACGGTGAAGAAGCCCGCAAGGCTTTGCAGACCGGTATCGACAAACTCAGCAATACAGTTAAAATCACCCTTGGTCCCAAGGGACGCAATGTGGTTCTTGATAAGAAATACGGTTCACCCCTTATCACCAACGACGGCGTTACAATAGCCAAGGAAATCGAGCTTGAGGACCCCTTTGAGAACATGGGCGCTCAGCTTGTAAAGGAAGTCGCAACAAAGACCAACGATGTGGCAGGCGACGGTACAACCACAGCTACAATTCTCGCTCAGGCTCTTGTAAGAGAGGGCATGAAGAATGTGGCAGCCGGAGCTAGCCCGATGGCAGTTAAGAGGGGCATTCAGATGGCAGTAGACAAGGCTGTCGAGGCTCTGAAGAAGAGCTCCAAGCCCGTATCCAGCAACGCTGACATCGCAAGAATCGCCACCATCTCCGCAGGCGACGAGAAGATAGGCGACCTTATCGCAGAGGCTATGGCTAAGGTAACCTCCGACGGCGTTATCACCATCGAGGAGTCCAAGACAGCCGAAACCTACAGCGATGTTGTCGAAGGCATGCAGTTTGACCGCGGCTACATCTCACCCTACATGGTAACCGACACCGAGAAGATGGAAGCCGTTATCGACGACGCATACATCCTTATTACAGACAAGAAGATTTCAAATGTTCAGGAGATTCTGCCGCTGCTTGAGCAAATCCTCCAGGCAGGCAAGAAGCTTGTTATCATAGCTGAGGACCTTGAGGGCGAAGCTCTTGCGACAATCCTCGTTAACAAGCTCCGCGGCACATTCACCTGCGTGGGCGTTAAGGCTCCCGGCTTCGGCGACAGAAGAAAGGAAATGCTCCGTGACATCGCTATCCTCACAGGCGGCGAGGTTATCACCGAGGAGCTGGGCCTTGAGCTTAAGGAGACAAAGATTAATCAGCTCGGCCGCGCAAAGCAGGTTAAGATTTCAAAAGAGAACACCATCATTGTTGACGGCGCAGGCGACCCCGAGGCTATCAAGGCAAGAGTCAACCAGATCAGACATCAGCTCGAGGAAACCACATCCGAGTTTGACCGTGAGAAGCTCCAGGAGCGTCTTGCTAAGCTCGCAGGCGGCGTAGCAGTCATCCATGTAGGTGCCGCTACCGAGACAGAAATGAAGGAGAAGAAGCTGCGCATTGAGGACGCTCTCTCAGCCACCAAGGCCGCTGTTGAGGAAGGCTGCGTAGCAGGCGGCGGCGTTGCTCTGCTCAACACCATTCCCGCTGTTAAGGAGCTCCTTGACACAACAGAAGACGACGAGAGAACAGGCGTCAACATCGTTCTGAAGGCTCTTGAGGAGCCCATCCGTCAGATTGCCGCTAACGCAGGTCACGAAGGCTCTGTAATCATCGACGCAATCATCCGCTCCGGCAAGACCGGCTACGGCTACAACTTCGCAACCGATGAGTACACAGACATGGCCGCAGCAGGCATTCTTGACCCGACAAAGGTAACCCGCTCCGCACTCCAGAACGCAGCATCCGTCGCAGCCATGGTTCTCACCACAGAGTCACTTGTATGCGACAAGCCCGAGCCCCACAACGATGCCAACGCTGCTATGGCACAGGGCGCAGGAATGTATTAATAGATACCCTACCTTAAATAACCCTATGTCCCAAAAGGACATAGGGTATTTTTTTACGCTGATGCGGGCTTTGGGAAGCTGACCGATGAAATAATGATGTCCGCCCGTGAGGCGGTCTTTTTTTTTGGGCGGCGGCACTCTGCGGCGGGCGGCGGGGCGGGGGTTCAGCGGGGGCGGCGAGGTTGGGCTCGGCGGGCGGCGGTGGAGTTGGTACGCTTGCAGCGGGGTGGGCGTGTGTCGGCGGCGGGGTGGGATTTGGGCGGGCGGCGGAGCGGCGGGTGGACGGCGGAGTTCCGAATCCGTCGGCGGGGTGACAGGGCGGGCGGAAACTCAGCGGGTCGGGGTCTCGGCGACTCTCGGCGGGGTGCGGCGGGGTGCGCAGTCGGAGGGGCGGGGCTCGGCGGCGCTCGTTTGGGTGAGTGCGCTCTCGCCGTCGGCGGCGGGGTGGGGAAAAGCTGCCCCGCTCCCCTGTTTGCGGATGGCTGTACTCGGGGGATGGCGCAGGGCGTGTCCCTTAGTGGGCGTTTTCCCTCGTCGGGGAAGAAAAAAGCCCCTCCCCCGCTGCGGTTGGGGCGGCAGGCAGGGGCTTAGCGGAGCTCTTGCGCTCGAGCGGACAAGTTAAGTTTTCGGCAACGCACTGTTTACAAATTATGCTTGATAAATTGTCGAAAATGTTCTTTAATCTATCTATACAAGAATTTTTGAACGGAGGCACTTTATGTCAGCAGTTGATTCCATCCGCAAAACCATAGGCGATACGGCATGGTTTACCCACGACAGGTTCGGCATGTTCATCCACTGGGGTCTTTACGCCCTGCCCGCAAGGCATGAATGGATTAAGAACATCGAAAGAATCAAAGACGAGGACTACGACAAATACTTTAAATACTTCAACCCCGACCTTTTTGACGCCTCAGAGTGGGCTAAGAAGGCTAAAGCGGCGGGCATGAAGTACGCGGTTTTGACATCAAAGCACCACGAGGGCTTCTGCCTCTTTGACTCCAAATACACAGACTACAAGTCCACCAACACAAAGTTCGGCAGGGATATAGTCAAGGAATTTGTTGAGGCGTTCAGGGCGGAAGGTCTTAAAGTGGGCTTTTACTATTCCCTCATCGACTGGCATCATCCCGATTTCACAATTGACGGAAAGCACCCCCGCCGCGACGACGACAATATCGAGGAGCTTAACCGCGGCAGGGACATGGCCCGCTACAGGGAGTACATGAAGAATCAGGTCACCGAGCTGCTTACCAACTACGGCAAGATTGATATTCTGTGGTTTGACTTCTCCTATTCGGCCGAGACCTACAAAGGCATGAAGGGCAAGGGCAAGGACGACTGGGACGCTGAGGAGCTGATAAAGACCGCGAGGAGCCTTCAGCCCGACATAATCATCAACAACAGAACCGAGATTGAGCAGGATATATGGACTCCCGAACAGTATCAGCCCGAGGAATGGATTAGGGACGCAAACGGTCAGCGTGTTGTTTGGGAGGCTTGCCAGACCTTCTCAGGCTCATGGGGCTACCACAGGGATGAGGCAACCTGGAAATCCCCCGAACAGCTTGTCAGGATGCTTATAAACACCGTTTCATGCGGCGGAAATCTCCTTTTAAATGTCGGCCCCACGGCGAGAGGCATCTTTGACGAAAGAGCGGACTTTGCTCTTGAGCAGATAGGAAAGTGGATGCGCCTTAATTCCAGAAGCATTTACGGCTGCACTCAAAGCGAGTTCCCGGCGTCGCCCGATGTGCGCTACACTCAAAACGGCAAGGTGCTCTACGCTCACATTTACGCATATCCCTTTGTGGCGCTTAGACTCAAGGGTCTTGGCGGCGAGGTTGACTACATGCAGTTCCTGCACGACGCCTCCGAGGTTTTATGGGATGAGGACGGAGAGGACATCATTGTAAAGCTCCCCGTTGTAAAGCCGAATCAGATAGTTCCCGTAATCGAGATATTCCTGAAATAAGAAGAAGGGCTTAAAGCAAACGCTTTAAGCCCTATTTTTATAGATTAACCGTTTTGTTCGCTATTATTTCGCAGAATACCCTGTCGTGCTCGACAAAGAGGATTGTAGGCTCAAAGGAAAGAAGCAGCTCCTCTATCTGAATGCGGGAAATGACATCCACAAAGTTTAAGGGTTCGTCCCAGATATAAAGGTGGGCTTTTTCGCAAAGGCTTTTAGCGATCAGCACCTTTTTCTTTTGCCCGCCGCTGAAATCCCTCATGTCCTTGTCAAACTGGGCTCTTGAAAAGTCGAGCTTACGAAGGATTGCCTTAAACAGGCTCTCATCTATGCCGTGCTCTAAGGCAAAGTCAGAAAGATTGCCGCAAAGGAAGGAGGTATCCTGGGGGACATAAGAGATAATAATGCCGCTGCCCTTTTGGAATTCGCCCGTATGGGGTATATCCTCGCCCATAATCATTTTTAATATGCTGGACTTGCCCGAGCCGTTTTTGCCCTGAAGGGCGATTCTGTCGCCCTTTTCGATGTCGAAAGATACGCCTTCGCAGACGGTGTTTTCGCCGTAGCTGATTGAAATTTCCCTAAGGCTTATAAGGCGGCTTGAGTGGTAGTTTAGCTGAGAGATTTTAAGGTTTTCCGCGGTTTCAATATTTTTAAGGAGCTTTGACTTTTCTTCAGCGGCTCTAAAGGAACGCTCCTCTATCGCCTTTGCCCGCTTCATCATTTTCTTGGATTTCGCCGCAAGGTAGGGTCTGCGGCCCACGGTGTTATCAACCTTCCTCGGGTCGGCGCCGATTTTCTCTCTTTCGGCTTTGTCCGCCCACTGCGCCTTTACTCTCGCGGCTTCTTTAAGGCGTTTAATCTCCTTCTTCAGCTTCTCATTCTCGGCCAGCTCATATTTGTCCTGCCGCTCTTTATTCTCGAGCCATGAGGAGAAATTGCCCTTTTGAATCTCGATATTCGCCCTGTTGATGGAGAGAATATGGTCCACGCAGCCGTCAAGGAAGGCTCTGTCGTGGGAAACAAGAATGAAGCCTTTTTTGCGGTTGAGATACCTGCTTACAAGTTCCCTGCCCCTCATGTCAAGGTGGTTTGTGGGCTCGTCAATGAGCAGAAAACTGTTCTCCTTTAAAAAGAGAATTGAAAGAAGCACCTTGGTCTGCTCACCTTTTGAAAGGGTGGAAAAGGGGCGATACAGCACATCCTCGTCCACTTCCAATAGGCTCATCTCCCTTTGAAGCTGCCAATAGACAAAGTCGGGGTAGATTTCGCCCAGAACATCAATGGTGTTTTGGCTGTCGTCCCGCACTTTATAAGGGAAATACTCAAAGTCCACGCTTGCGGATATTGTGCCGCTGTACTCGTATTTGCCCATAAGAAGATTTAAAAAGGTGGTTTTTCCTCTGCCGTTTCTGCCTATAAAGCCCAGTTTCCAGTCGGTATCTATCTGAAAGCTTACATTCTCAAAAACATTGTCATAGCTGCCCTCATAGCTGAAGGTTAGGTTCTGAATGTTTATTAGCGACATAAGGCTCACTCCCAAAATAAAAATCGGCCGCAAGAAAGTAAATTCCCGCAGCCGACAATGAGCTTTAAAACCGTTTGGCCAAAAGAATCAACTTTCTTGCAAACGGCATAACAAAGAGAGCGAATATATCGCCTTTTTATGCTATGCCTTCAGTTTAGCAAGAAAGATTGAACATCCTTTGACCTCCCTTTATGTCGTTTCTGTAATTATACCATATTTTTCTGAAAAGTGAAGGGTTTTATCCCTTCATTAATACTTTTATGCCCTTATTTTCAAAAACCTGTCTGGCTTTCAACAGCTCCTCGGGCGTTGGGGGCTGGGTGTCTTTCATCTCGTAGTCAAAGCCCAGCTGCTCCCACTTGTACTCGCCCATTTTGTGAAAGGGCAGAAGCTCTACGAGTTCCACGCACTCAAAGCCTTTGAGATAATCCGCGAGGGCTGAGAGGGTTTCATAGTCTAAGGTGTAGCCGGGCAGAAGAACCTGACGCATCCAAACCTTTATGCCCTTCTCCTCGCAGTAGTTTAGGGTTTCAAGGGTCCTTTTGTTTGTGTAGCCGCTTATTTTCCTTGCCACATTGTCATCAAAGCTTTTTATGTCAAGCAGCACAAGGTCTGACAAATCCAGAACGGGGGCGCTTTTTGAAAGAGGGATGCTTCCCGCGGTGTCAAGGGCTGTGTGGATATTATGCTCCCTGCAGCCCTTTAAGATGGCGGCGGCAAAGTCGGCTTGAATAAGGGGCTCGCCGCCCGACAGGGTGACTCCGCCGGATTTAATAAAGTTTTTGTAGCTGAGAATATCCCGAATAACATCGTCGGAGTCCATAGTCTTGCCCGTACAGGTAGCCCATGTGTCGGGGTTGTGACAATACAGGCAGCGGAAATTGCAGCCCTGCAGGAAGAGGACATATCTGATGCCCGGCCCGTCAAGGGTTCCGAAGGACTCTATTGAATGAACTCTGCCCAAAACTCCCATCTTTCTATCCTCTCAAAAAGCTCAAAGGCTTAATTAAAACCTCTCGTGGAAGGTTCTGTGAAGGACATCAAGCTGCTGCTCTCTTGTAAGCTTTATGAAGTTTACCGCGTATCCGCTGACCCTGATTGTGAGCTGCGGATATTTTTCGGGATGCTCCATGGCGTCCATAAGGACTTCCTTGTTTATTACATTTACATTGATATGGTGGCCCGTATCGCCGAAATAGCCGTCGAGGAGACCGACAAGGTTTGTGACTCTGTCGTCGTCCGTCTTGCCCAGAGCGCCGGGTACAATGCTGAAGGTGTAGGAAATGCCGTCCTCTGCGTAGTCATAGGGGAGCTTGGCGACGCTCTTCATGCTGGCGACGCAGCCCTTGGTGTCTCTGCCGTGCATCGGGTTGGCTCCGGGGGCGAAGGGCTCGCCGTGCTTTCTGCCGTCGGGGGTTGAGCCCGTCTTTTTGCCGTAAACGATGTTGGAGGTAATCGTAAGCACGGAAAGGGTGGGGATTGAATCCCTGTAAGTCTTGTGGCGGCGCAGTTTGTTCATAAACGCCTTTATGATGTTGACCGCTATCTGGTCTATCTCGTCGTCGTTGTTGCCGAACTTGGGATAGTCGCCCTCTACTATAAAGTCTGTGGCGAGACCTTCTTCGTTCCTTACAACCTTTACCTTGGCGTGCTTAATGGCTGAAAGGCTGTCAGCAACAACGCTCAGACCCGCAAGTCCGCATGCCATGGTTCTGACGATGTTCACATCGTGCAGCGCCATTTCAAGACGCTCGTAGCAGTACTTGTCGTGCATATAGTGGATGCAGTTGAGGGTGTTGATATAGAGCTTTGCCAGCCAGTCGCATACGGTGTCAAACTTTTTGACAACCTCGTCATAGTCAAGGTACTCGGAGGTGATGGGAGCGAACTCGGGACCGACCTGCATACCGGTTACCTCGTCGCGTCCGCCGTTGATGGCGTAGAGCAGAGCCTTGGCGAGGTTTGCTCTCGCGCCGAAGAACTGCATCTGCTTGCCTATCTTCATGGCGGAGACGCAGCAGGCTATGCCGTAGTCGTCGCCGAATTTGGGACGCATTATATCGTCATTCTCGTACTGAATGGAGGATGTGACGATGGACATCTTTGCGCAGTAGCGCTTAAAGTTCTCGGGCAGCCTTGTGCTCCAAAGGACCGTAAGGTTCGGCTCGGGAGCGGGGCCCAGATTCGTGAGCGTGTGCAGGAAACGATAGGTCATCTTTGTGACCATGTGCCTGCCGTCAACGCACATGCCGCCAAGGGACTCGGTTACCCATGCGGGGTCGCCGCTGAAAAGCTGGTCGTAAGCGGGGGTTCTGAGGAAGCGGACGATGCGAAGCTTCATAATAAAGTGGTCAACAAACTCCTGAATCTGCTCCTCGGTATATTTGCCGCTCTTGAGGTCACGCTCAGCGTATATATCAAGGAAGGTGGATATTCTGCCTATGCTCATGGCGGCGCCGTTCTGGTCCTTGACCGCGGCGAGATAGCCGAAATAGAGCCACTGGATTGCCTCTTTTATGTCTTCGGCGGGTCTGGAAATGTCAAAGCCGTAGCTTGCCGCCATTTCTTTAAGCTCCTCGAGGGCTTTAATCTGTTCGCTGAGCTCTTCTCTCTGGCGGATTTCCATTTCGTCCATTGTGTCAAAGACAAAGGATTCCTTCTCTCTTCTCTTCTGCTCTATAAGGGCGTCTACGCCGTAGAGAGGCACTCTGCGGTAGTCGCCTATGATTCTGCCTCTGCCGTAGGCGTCGGGCAGACCCGTGATGATGCCGCACTTTCTTGCCCTTCTCATCTCGTCGGTGTACACATCAAAAACGCCGTCGTTGTGGGTCTTGCGGTATTTGAATATCTGCTCGATGTCGTCGGGCAATTGTCTTCCGTATGCCTCAAGGGCGGTTCTGACAAGTCTTATGCCGCCAAAGGGCATGATTGCCCTCTTTAAAGGCTCGTCGGTCTGAAGACCCACAATCTCCTCAAGCTCCTTGTTGATATAGCCGGGCTTGTGGGAGACAATTGTGGATACGGTCTTTTCGTCAATATCGTAAACGCCGCCGCGGGCTCTCTCCTCCTTCATTCTTTCCTGGAGCTCAGCCCACAGCTTTTTGGTCTTTTCGGTAGGGGGCGCAAGAAAACTCTCGTCGCCGTCATATGGCGTGTAGTTCGCCACAATAAAGTCGCGGACATTTATTTCAAGTTGGCGCTTGTTGTCTATAAGGCTCACGCTATCACTTCTTTCTCGGTTTAAGATTATATTTCCACAGATATGTGTTTAAATTCAGCATAAACGGCTCTCGGAACGCGCCCGAAAGATTGTTATATTTATAACGCCGAAACTTGTCGAAAGATAAAATCGGCGAAAAAATCCGCTATTTTTAATATATTATAAGCTCTCCCAAATGTCAACCGCTTGGGGTATATATATTGATTTTGTGGCTTGATTGTTAAAAATACCACAATATATTGTGATTGCCTCAAAAGTTATTTACTCTTTACAAAATACTCCCCGATTGTTAAAATAATTTAGTATCTAATTCATAAAATGTTATAAACGAGTTATAAAAATACAGCCAAGGGAGCGGGCTAAAAGTGGATAGACGAGGGCATAAATTATTGAAAATTACCATATTTATGGCAGTTTTTCTAATAATTTTCGGCTGCGCTAAAAAGGCGGAAAATGATGAAACGGGAACGCAGGCGGAAACGATAAAGGAGTTTGACAGCTCGGACAGCTTGGGAAGAATAAAGGCTGACGGGGCGGGTGACTCCAATTTCGGCAGCTTTGCGGTATCAAGCGGCGACGCCCTTTATATCAGAACCGACAGGGGCATTGAGAAAATAGAAAAGGGCTCGAAAAAGGCAAAGCTCATACATAAAAGCTCCGAGGCGGACATGCTCTTAGTCTCAGACGGTATTGTTTATTTCTCGGAAAAGGACTCTGTATTCAGAATAAACGGGGACAAGGCAGAGAAAATTTTTGATAGGCACAGCGTTAAAGACGCCGCCGACTTTGGAGATATTGAAGATTTTGCCGTGTCCGGCATGAGGCTCTACGCAAAAAGCGGCTCTTATCTTGCCGAGTTCAGGCATGACATCAGAACGGTGACGAAGGTTTACGAGAATATCGGGCTATTTGCGGTAAAGGGAAACGAGATGATTTACACCACCGCAGACAGAAACGATATAATCCGCCATATGAGAGTTGATACGGGAGAGAAAACCGAGGGGGTTATTGCTCTCAGCGAGCCGTTTGACGCTCTGTACGATTTTGACGGCGGATTTGCTTTTAAAACAGAAAGAGGCGGGCTTTATTGCATAAGCAGATGGTACGCTTTGGTTAATTCCTTCAATCTGCCCCAAAACGCGGAGGAATTGAAGGTTCTCTCATACGGCGCCCGGCTCTTTGCCGCGGTAAAAACTTCGGGCGGAGTAAGTCTTTATTCACTCGACGAAAACGGCTCGGCATCGCTTGTTTTAGAAGGCATAAACGCCGCGTCCGCCGCCGACTGCGCTTTGGCGGGTGATACTCTCTATTATCTTTCCCGCGCAAGCGGCAGGGTAGAAAAGGCTCAGCTCAAAAATTAAATCGGGCGAGCTGCGGCTTCGTTTATTGACTTTGGGGCGGATTTTAAGTATCATTGCATTGTAAAAACTAATATTGGAGGCAAGGCCTTGAAAAAGAGCTATATTACCACAGCCATAGTTGCCTTTGTCGCGGTTCTTTTGACAACCGTTTTTGTTATAGTAAAGAATAATCTGCCCCAGCCAGGCGCCACCACCGACGGTCCGAAGGTGGACGAGGAGGCTTATCTTCAGGCGGTTAGCTTCTCCGGAGAAATTGAGGCTCCCCTTTTAAAGACGGACATTAAGGGAGTCTACTTTACCATCACTACTGACGGTGCTGTTAAGTTCTACACCCTTTCAGAAGATACAGGACTTAAAGAGATTCAGCCCGACGGAAAAAAGGAAATGAGAGTCACCGTCAGCAACGAGGGGCTGAGGGCTCAGGTTTACTATATTAAAAGGGACGGCGTATTAAACGGCTACGGTCTTTTCACAGCCGACATGAATCAGCATGTTTATATCTACGAATACGCCTTCTTTAAGATAGTGAATGTCCCCGTTATCAGCTCCGTTCCCGCTTCTTACAAAAAGGACAGCTCCGTACTTCTCCTTATAGACACCGACAAGGAGGACTTTTACAAGAACGACAAGGTTTATGAGGAGCAGTTCCTTTACGACCTTGAAAAGGGCACCAACAAGAGCTACCTTTACATTATGAACAGGGCTATTGACGACAGAGGCGCGGGCCGCGCGGACTACGCCATGATGACCGATGAAGTCATTAAGGATAAGAGCGGAAACAGTATACTTTTCTTCTCCGCAAGGCATTATCACCTTTATGACACCGCAAAGACCCTGGATATATTTAAAAGCGGCGGCTCCGGCAACAATACCGACAACAACAGGTATATAAGGGACATCCTCGGAATGTACGCCAAGAACTCTGACAAGGGCGTTATTTACCTTAAGCATAACAAGGACAAGACCGTCGTTCAGGTAATGCGCTATGACGGAAAGAACAGCGAAAAGCTGTATGAGTTCCCCGGAAAGTATGACAGCTATTTAAGGTCGGGAGATTATCTTTTCAACACCCAGAACAACACCTGTTACTCAATACTTACGGGCAAGTCTTACCCGCTGAATGTTTCCGACAGCGGCTTTAAGGCTGAAATATTCAAAATAAGCGCCGACGGCAAAAAGCTTTTCGCAAGGGGCAAGACAAGCTCCGCTCCCGCGATTGTGCTGGCTGAAATGGGCGAGGAGGCTTTCACTTCAAGAATCTATTACAACAGCGCCTTTAAATACCTGTGCGCCCTTGATATTACCGACGACGGCAGATACCTTTGCACCGTATCCGAAACAGCAGACGGCGGCAAATATACCTTGTATATACTCAAATAAATACCCATAAAGTCCAATTAATGGTACTTCCCCTCTGATATACTCATTATCAGAGGGGATTTTTGCGCAGTGGGCGCTGTAAAAGTTTCTGCGAATTATCTTCTGTAATGAATTCTCTCTTTTTGGTAACTTACCTCCTCAGTTTGTGTTCCACTTCCTTTCCGTTTGGTTTCTGCTTGTGTGTTCTATGCTTTCCTAAAGCGCGAAAATCCCCTGGCATAATCTTCCTCCTCATTATTCTCCTTTCTTATTATATAAAAACGCTCGGAGAGGTCAGCTCCGGGCGTTTGGCTTTATATAAAAAGAAGGGTACGGAAAACCGCACCCTTTAATTTATCCTGCGCTTCTGGGGTTCATGCCGGCCGCTTGGTCGTCCTTTTTCTTTGCGGGGTTTCGCTCAATCAGCGGCGGCACTCCGTCCCTTACAGTTGCTTCGCTTATTATAATTCTCTCTATCGTGTGGTCAGAGGGGGCCTCAAACATGACGGGGAGGAGGGTTTGCTCCATAATGGACCTGAGACCTCTTGCGCCTGTTTTCTTCTCGAGCGTCAAATCCGCCATGGCGTAGAGGGCAGCGTCGTCAAACTCCAGCTCCACATCGTCCATCTTAAGAAGGCTCTTGTACTGCTTTACAAGGGCGTTTTTGGGCTCTTTCAGGATTCTGACAAGCGCGTCTCTGTCAAGGGCGGCAAGGGTTGCGACCACCGACAGACGGCCCACAAGCTCGGGGATGAGACCGAACTTTATAAGGTCCTGAGGAATTACCTGCGTAATGACCTGAGAGAACTCAAGGTCCTTCTTGGATTTTATATTAGCCTCAAAGCCGAGAGCCGAGCTGCCGAGCCTTTTTTCAATAATCTTTTCGATGCCGTCAAAGGCTCCGCCGCAGATGAACAGGATGTTGGTGGTGTCTATCTGGATAAACTCCTGCTGCGGGTGCTTTCTGCCGCCCTGCGGGGGGACATTGGAGATGGTGCCCTCGAGTATTTTCAAAAGAGCCTGCTGTACGCCCTCGCCGCTTACATCCCTTGTGATTGAGGCGTTTTCGGACTTTCTGGCTATCTTGTCGATTTCATCGATATATATAATACCCTTTTCGGCCTTTTCTATATCGTAATCGGCGGTCTGAATGAGCCTTAAGAGAATGTTCTCAACATCCTCGCCCACATAGCCTGCCTCGGTCAGAGTCGTGGCGTCGGCAATGGCAAAGGGTACATCCAAAATCTTCGCAAGGGTCTGGGCAAGCATAGTCTTGCCCACGCCGGTAGGACCAAGAAGGAGTACATTGCTCTTTTGGACCTCGGCGTCCATCTTTGCCTTGTAGAATACCCTCTTATAGTGGTTGTAAACCGCCACAGAGAGAGTTCTTTTCGCTGCTTCCTGCCCAATTACATATTCGTCCAGCTTTTGCTTGATTTCAAGCGGTTTGGGCAGAATCTTAGCCTCCGGCTTAGGACTGCTGCTGCCGCGTCTTCTGCCTAAAGGTTCGTCGTTGTGAACGATTGAGCTGCACAAATCAACGCACTCGTTGCAGATAAAGACATTGGGCCCCGCGATAATTCTTTCCACATGCTCCTGCGGCTTGCCGCAGAACGAGCATCTTACTTCCCTTTCCCTGCCGTCGTCGTTCCTTGCCAAAAAATCACACTCCTGCTCTCAAAGCACGCTTTTGCTTTGCTGTGTTTAAATGCGGGAGCGGGCGATGAACGCCTTATCCCGCATTTATTCTACCAAAAAACTTTTATATTTCTTTGCCTTTGTTATGGCCTCTTTGTAATAACTTTATCAATTATGCCGTAGGCGCATGCCTCTTCGGCGCTCATGAAGAAATCCCTGTCGGTATCTCTTGCGATGACTTCAAGGGGCTGACCTGTGTTCTCAGCGAGAATTCTGTTGAGCCTATCCCTTGTTTTAAGAATATGGTCGGCAGCGATCTTTATGTCTGTGGCCTGGCCTCTTGCGCCGCCGAGGGGCTGGTGAATCATAACCTCGCTGTTGGGGAGGGCATAGCGCTTGCCCTTGGTTCCGGCCGCAAGCAGGAATGCTCCCATGCTGGCTGCCATGCCGAGGCAGATGGTTGAAACATCGCACTTGATGTACTGCATTGTATCATAGATAGCCAGGCCTGCGGAAACCGAGCCGCCGGGGCTGTTGATATAGAGGCTGATGTCCTTTTCGGAGTCCTGTCCCTCAAGGAAGAGGAGCTGAGCTACTATAAGGCTTGCGGTGGTGTCGTTGATTTCCTCTGAAAGAACAACGATTCTATCGTTTAAAAGCCTTGAGTAAATATCGTACGCTCTTTCACCTCTGTTTGTTTGCTCTATTACGGTTGGAACAAGCGGCATATTACTTCCTCCTTCTGTACCCTGTGATAATTATTGGCACAATAAAAATTTCTAATCACAAAAGGTAAAATTATAGTTTATTCGGCTTTTTCTTCAGCCGCGTCGTCAGCCTTTTCTTCTGCCTTTTTCTTAGTGGTTGTCTTTCTTGTGGTCTTCTTGGCGGTCTTTTTGGGCTTTTCCTCTGCTTCTTCAGCTTCCGGCTCTGCCTCTGCGACCACTGCGGAGTCGATGACTATCTGAACAGCCTTCTTGTTGGCTATATCCTTCTTAAGCATATCCTCGTCAACAGCGTTCTTGATTGACTCTACATCAACGCCGTATGCCTTGGAGAGACGCTCGTACTCTTCCTTAATGTCGTCCTCGGTAACCTCGATGTTCTCAAGCTCCGCAATCTTCTCAACAGCAAGACGAAGCTTTACATCGCGCTCTGCTCTGTCTCTGTAGCCCTCTCTCATGGTCTTCATGTCAAGACCTGTAATCTGCAGATAGGTGTTCATGTCAAGACCCTGCATCTGCATACGGTATGAGAAGTCGTTGATGATGTCGTCAAGGGCTGCCTCTACCATAACGGGCGGGATTTCAGCCTTTACGGAGTCAACCAGCTTGTCGAGAAGGTCGGACTCAAACTTCCTCTGAGCCTCCTGCTCTTTTGATGCCTTGATATCTTCCTCTATGCTCTTTTTAAGCTCGTCAAGAGTGTCAAACTCGCTTACATCCTTTGCGAACTCGTCGTCAAGGGCGGGCAGCTCTTTTACCTTGATTTCGTGCAGAACTACCTTGAATACAGCGTCCTTGCCGGCAAGCTCTTTTGCGTAATCCTCGGGGAATTTTACATTGACATCAAAGGACTCGCCTGCGTTCTTGCCGATAATCTGGTCCTCGAAGCCGGGGATGAACTGACCGGAGCCGAGGGTAAGCTCATACTTTTCAGCCTTGCCGCCCTCGAAAGCCTTGCCGTCGGTAAAGCCTTCAAAGTCGATAACAACGATGTCGCCGTTCTGAGCGGGTCTGTCCTCAACGGTGAGGATTCTTGCGTTGTCCTCAAGCATGTGGTGGAGTCTGTGCTCAACCTCGTCCTCTTCGACCGCAACTGCCTTCTTAACCGCGGAAAGGCCCTTGTACTCGCCGATTTCGACCTCAGGCTTTACATAAACCTTGAGTGAAAGCTCAAAGCCTTCTTTGCTGACATGCTTTATGTCAAAGTCAAAGGGGGAACCGACTGTCTCCAGCTTTGACTCCTCGATTGCCTCTCTGTAAAGCTCGGGGAAAACAGCGTCGATTGCGCTGTCGTAGAATACGCTCTCGCCGTAGTACTTCTCGATGAAAGCTCTGGGAGCCTTGCCCTTGCGGAAGCCGGGAACGGTTATATTGCCCTTTTGCTCTTCGTATGCCTTCTGCAGCGCGGCGCCGAAACGCTCCTTATCGCAGGTAAGCTCAAGGGTGTAAAGGTTGGTATCTGTTTTCTGTGCTGATTTTAAGCTCATTTTTTGTCCTCCATTGAGTTTCAATTAGTATTGCAGAATAAACCGATTAATTATATCAAAAATAAGGGGATTTTTCCAGAGTTTTTTTGAATTTATGAAGGCGGCAGCTTGCCGAGATATTCTTCAAGACACTGTCCGCTTGCCTTCATGGCCTTTGCCGCTTCGACACCCACATAACGCCAGTGCCACGGCTCGTATTTAACCTTTGTGATATGAACCTTATCCTCCGGGTATCTGAGAATAAAACCGTAGTCCGCGGCATTCTCCATTAGCCACTTATATGCGGCAGTTTTATAAAAGTTCGCGTCCGTACCGGCAATATCCATGGCGAGACCCAAATTGTGCTCGCTGCAGCCGGGAGGCATGATGCTCTGGGCTGCCAGGACCTTTGCCTGGGCGGGAGAATAGCCCTGGGATATATAGGAATCAATCTTGCGGTTGAAGTTGGAGTTCTGGCGGTCCTTGCTCCTGTAGCCCGAATAGGGGGTAAGGGTTATGCCGTCCGCCTTCGCGGCGTTATACATCTTTTCGTAGTACTCCGCCACTCTGTAGTCCAGCTTTACATCGGAGCCGGGAATGCAAGGCGCCAGAGTTACCTTGTAATCGTCTGGCATTTTATAATAAAGGTTTACAAGCACCAGATTCCAGTTGCTCTCGGTAATGGTCACCGCTGCGGGAACGGGGAGGGGGTCTGCGGAGACTTCCTTGGTCTGCGGCTCGGTTGAGGGGGCTACTGCCTTCTCTGTGGTAGGCGCGGGAGTTTGAGTTTGCTCCTCGGTTGCGGGCTGAGTGACTGGCTCAGTCGAGGTTATCTCTTCCGTTGTGGTGTTCGTTGTATCTTCAATCATATCCGGCTGCCTCCTTGACGACAGGGCATAGGATATTGAAAGGACCGCAACAAACAGAATTACAGCGGCTCCGAGAACAACCGAAGTGTTGTTCTTTTTTCTCTTAGCCATTTGGGTCACCTGACAAAATTTAATATGCAAATTGAATAAATATGATACCTACCAATTATACAACCTGATTAGTATTATGTCAACAATTACAAGGCTTATGAGGTTTTTACAGAAAACAACAAAGATTTCGCTTTGATAGCGATTTTACTATATATCATCGTCGCTTAAAATTGCAGTTACTCGGTCACAAAAGAAACAAAGCACCCGAAGCGGGCATTGCGCCAACGCCTCGGGTGTTTTGTTTTATATTTAAGCGTGTCAGCTTGCCAAATCAAAAATATACTCAAAATCTCTCCACTCAGATTTAAGCAGGTTTCTGGCTCTGAGCACCACATGGTCCTCATAGGCTTCAAAAACATATCCCGTACCGTAGTCATCATTTCTGTGATAGCAGGGTGTATTGACAAAGTGGACATTGCCAATTGTCATTACACGGCCTTCATCAAGCTTGTCATGCGTATGACCAGTGATGAAGAAAACATTTTGATGCCGCTGCAGAATTTCCATGATATCGTCCGAC
>ENA-OWPA01000452-OWPA01000452.1-bioreactor-metagenome-genome-assembly--contig:-NODE-452-length-56335-cov-9.044385_pt1 | contig 56335 bp, 51 predicted proteins | sample MGYA00238139_ERZ651803 | MGnify/ENA primary metagenome ERZ651803 (study PRJEB26909, sample SAMN07631231) | bioreactor metagenome | isolation source: Switchgrass digestor | place: USA: Dartmouth...
TCTCAGGCCGGCTACCCATCGTCGCCTTGGTGAGCCGTTACCTCACCAACTAGCTAATGGGACGCGAGGCCATCTTCTACCGCTAAAACGCTTTAACCTTCAAATCATGCGATTTAAAGGTGTCATAGGGTATTAATCCCAGTTTCCCGAGGCTATCCCCTAGTAGAAGGCAGGTTCCTCACGCGTTACTCACCCGTCCGCCGCTATCTGGCACTCAATTTCAAAAGAAATTGAGTGCCAGATCGCTCGACTTGCATGTGTTAGGCACGCCGCCAGCGTTCGTCCTGAGCCAGGATCAAACTCTCATTAAAAAAGTTCCCTTAGCTCTTTTGACTTTACTCAAAGTACTTCACACTGTTTAGTTATCATAGTTCAGCAATGTTGCTTTATTAGGTTATCATATTTTTGAACTTCTGTCAACACTTTTTTGCTCGTATTTTTTATGATTTTTTCGCGTTGACAATGTATAAGTTTATATCATAACCTTAACTTTGTCAAGAGGTTTTTTCTTGACCAAGTTGTCGTTTCTTGTATCTGACGACTTTCATAATTTAACACATTTTCAGATTATATTCAATCCCGGTTTTAAGTTGATTTTGTCCATTATCTATGCTTATATTAAATACATTTCATTATCCTCTCTTTTTCTTCTTGTTTCTCCATTTAGGTATTTATACCCATAAGGAAAAAAAGGACAACCAAAGGTTATCCCATATTATAGCTCTTAAGCTTATCAAACATGTTCTTCACTGTTATATCTTCCGGATTTAGATCATGTGCTTCCTTTATATCCTTAAGGGCATTATCGTATAATCCCAGGTTTAGATATATTAAACCCCTGTTGAATACCAGCCTGTAGTTATCCTTATAAAGCTCAATTCCCTTTGTGAGAATATCTATTGCTTCATTTGTGTTTCCAATTCCAAATAGGCATATTCCCAGCTCGTTGTACAGATCAGGGTGCTCTCCTCCCAGGTTTATTGCTTCAACAAAGTTTTCTATTGCCTTTTCATAGTCACCAAGACCCTTATATGCAATGCCTGCCATATAGAACAGGTTCCAGTTGTCATTGTGCTTTTGAAGCAAAGGGTAGAGCTTATCCAGTGCCTCATTGTAGTTGCCCCTTGAAATGTGGTTTATCCCTTCTTCATATTCTGCATCGTCGTTTATGAGGCTTATTTCCTCTCTTATTTCCTGAAGCCTTTCCTTGTCGTCATCAATGCTTAGATATTTTTCCCATATGAGTCTTGCCTTCTGGAACTGTCCATAGTTCTTATAGTGGTATCCAAGCTTGTAGTACGAAAGGGCATAATTAGGGTCCAAATCCAGTATGCTTTCCAGCAGTTCTGTGGATTTTCTTAGGAACTCATTTCCCTTTTCATCATTCTCGGATTCAATGAATTTTTTGGCTATTCTCTCAAGCTGCAGGGCATAGTTGAAAAGCCCGTTTATGTTTTTACTGTTTAAATTGACTAGCGCCCTGAATACTATGGCACTATCATCGTATTTCCCTTCCTCGTCCAGCTTAAGTCCGCTGTACAGCATAAAATCCTCTATTTTAGGGTTAAAGCTGTACAGTATCCTCTTATATTCCTCATTGTGCTTAAAATCCACATCAATTCCCAGTATATATATCATGCCTTCAATTATATGGGAAAGGTTTATGCTTTCCTTTAAGCTTCCCTTCTTTATCTCCTCCACAAGTGTGTCTGTAACTATTGGAAGGGGCAGCCCCTTTTCAGCTGCATATCCCTTTATTTTTAGCTGTGCGTTTTCCCTTAGTTCCACAAAGGATATCCTGTCTGTCATCTTCAAAAAATATTCCTTTATTTTGTCCATTTTTTATCACCTAATCCTCATAAAGTCTGTTCATAAACATTCTCTTTCTTCTTGTGCTTGTAGATAAAAGGTCAAACAGGTGACCCCTGTATATCATTGTAAATGAAAACAATGTCTGGCCTATTATATATCTTATAAAGCTCATTGCGTCCAAATCAAATCCCATGGCCAAATGGGTTGTGAACATGTCAAGTATAAGCCTTCCTGTTACCAGATATATAGCAGCAAATAGTATTATATTTGGCACAAACCAGTTTAGCCAGTTTTCCCTGATAAAGTCAAGGGCATATTTAATGCTCTCCGGAGGTGAATAGTATTTCTGGTATATGGTTTCAGGCAGCGAATTAAGAAGTATCAGTATCAAAAGGTTCACTATGGCTGATATAGGCACACCGGAAGCGCCTCCCAAATCCGTTACAATTGACAGCACATAGCTTGCCACCCATCCTATGAAGAATATTCCGTATACTTTCCACAGATACTGGGTAAACCCATCCTTAAAGGCACTTATGGTGATCCTGTTGAAGTGTATGGCATTGTACAGAAGGTATAGATAGTTGGATATAAGGCTGCTTGATATAATTGCTGTAATAAGTCCTGCCACTATGGACAATATGCCTGTAAAAAGGAAGGACAGCAAATACAGTGCCACAATGTTAATAAAGGTGTATACAATGCCTGTAAATACTATAGGCCATGAGGTTTTAAAGGATTTAATGCTCCTTTTCATGGTGTTTTTCTGTACCATTAGCAAATCCTGTAATATGCTCAATTGCTTTCACTCCCTTTAATATATTTGGTTATATCATAGGTTCTGCATCTTTGCTGAGAGTTGGAAGTATATTCAAAGAGTATATAGTGGGGCTCTTTCATACCTTCCTGCAGATTATACCTGTTTTCAATGAATTTTAACACATCTATATCAAAGTATTCAATATAAACCTTATTAATAATCTTTTTTGTGGGTAAATCCGCAAAATGCATAAGCTTTTCCCTTATAAGCCTTTCATCCCTAAGTATTTCATGCTTGTTCTTCTGTATGAATTCGGCATTTTTTCTTTTTATGAATCCGGGCATATTGGGGTTTGGATTGTTGAATGCAAAGTCAAATTTAATGAGCTCATCTAATATTCCATTTTCATCTAGATTTTTTTCCTCCACAAACTGCCATAGTATTTCATATAGCCTTATTCTGCTGTGGTTTACCTTATCATATTCTTTTTCCTCCCAGAAGCTTAGAAAGTCTTCAAAGAAGTCAAAGGCTGAAGGATACTCCTTCTCTATGATGCACTCAATGGTATGCCTGAAATATCCCTCATTGTAGTACTTCTCCACCAGATCCTCTATACCCTTAAGCCTAAGCATTTCCTCATAGGAAATATAATTGTTTTCTAGTACTTCATAGGGAGGTATGTCTAAAAACTTAAACCCATATTTGTCCCTCTCATCTCTTAGTGCCGACCCCTTCAGGAGCTTCAGAAATCCCAGCTGAATCTTTTCAGGGCCTATTTCGTATACATCATTGAAGGACTTTTTAAATCTTTCATATCCTTCATAGGGAAGGCCTGCAATGAGGTCCAGATGCTGATGTATGTTTCCAAAGGATTTAATTTTTTTGGATACTTCCCTGAGCTTGTTAAAATCCGTAGTCCTTCCCACAGCTTCTATGGTCTTTTCATTAGTAGACTGAACTCCTATTTCAAACTGGAATAGCCCCGGCTTTGCATTTTTTATGAATTCCAGCATTTCATCATCCATAAGATGGGCTGTGACTTCAAAGTGAAAGTTCATGTTTTCAGGGTCCTTATCCATTATGAATTTCATTATTTCCGTGGCGTATTTCCTGTTGGCATTGAAGGTTCTGTCTACAAACTTTACCTGCATTACCTTTTTATCTATCAGAAATTCCAGCTCTCTTTTTACCCTATCGAGGCTGAAGTATCTTACCCCCTTTATTGTGGAGGATAAACAGAACCTGCAGTTAAATGGGCACCCCCTTGAGCTTTCGAAGTACACAATCCTGTTTTCCAGGTCATATTCATACCCCATATAAGGAGATGGTATGTCATCCAGGGATTCAACCATCCTTCTGGCAGGGTTTACAATTATATTTTCACCGGCCCTGTATGTAAGGCCAGATACATTTTTGTAGTTCCTTCCTTCCATTGCTGCCAAGAGAAACTCCCTGAAGGGTATTTCCCCTTCTCCGGATATTATAAAGTCCACAAAGGGGTGCTTTTCCATAAGCTCCCTGCTGTCAAAGGATACCTCCGGGCCTCCAAGGAGTATTCTGGTATCAGGTGATACCAGCTTCAGTATTTCACAGATTCGCAACGTCTCCTCCCTGTTCCATATATAGGTTGAAAATCCCACTATGTCTGCTTTGCATTTGTAAATCTCACCTGCTATATAGTCCGGATTCTGGTTGATGGTGAATTCCAATATGTGTATATCCGTTAAATCCCTGCAGTAGGACCTTAGATATCTTATGGCAAGGGATGAATGTATAAACTTTGAATTTAATGTAGCCAGTATTACCTTCATGTTTTCAACTCCTTCTTATCCTACCATTATAGCATAAGTTGAAATTTTTCTCATTAAACTTAATATCCTTTTCCTTTATTTCCCAGCTATTTTTTCTAAGCCATGTTGAAGAATTCGTCAAAAAAGTATAGAATATATTTAGACAATATTCTATGAAAGGGGTTATTAGATGAAAGAATTTGACAAGATATCTATACAGGAAATGTCAAAGGAAGATATGTTAATGATTATTGAAGCTTTAGAGTATACCGGCAATAAAACCAATATAGAAGATTATATAAACTTAAGAAACAGCATATTAAAGGAACTGTCAACCCTTGCAGAAAGCACGGAAGATGAATTCCTTGACTATTTGAACAGATCCTCCACAGGCCAAAGGGCAATATAATGTACATATTTTCCTTTAAATATATAAACCTTCCCAATTAGGAAGGTTTACATTTTTTCCGGAGCTTCCATGCCAAGAAGCCCAAGTCCTGTCTTTATTACGGTTTTTGTTGCATTTACCAGAGCTAATCTTGCGCGCTTTAGATCTTCCTCTGAAGACATTATAGGGCAGTTGTTGTAGAACTTGTTGAATGCCTTTGCTATTTCCACCACATGGCGCGTTATGAAGGATGGCTCCAGCTTTTCATAGGCGTCATATACCACTTCAGGGAAATTGTATAAAAGCCTTATAAGGTCTATTTCCTCCTCTTCTTTTAATAGGCTGTAGTCTACATTATCCCCGTCATTAAAGCCTCCCTTTTCAAGCAGGCTGTTGGCCCTTGCATGGGTGTATTGTACATATGGGCCTGTTTCTCCCTCAAAGCTCAGGGTCCTCTCCCATGAAAATACATAGTCCTTTATTCTTGAGTTAAACAGCTCCTGGAATATTACTGCTCCTATGCCCACCTGCTTTGCCACTTCATCCTTGTTTTCAAGGTCAGGATTCTTGTCCTCTATTATCTTTCTGGCTCCTTCTATTGCCTTTTTAAGCACATCCTCCAGAAAAACCACTCTTCCCTTTCTTGTTGACAGGGTTCCATCCTCCAGGCTTACCATTCCAAAGGGCACGTGGATGCAGTCCTTTGCCCAGTCATATCCCATGAGCTCAACAACCTTGAACCACTGCTTAAAATGCAGGTTCTGCTGGGATGCAACTACATATATGTTCTTATAGAAGTCATAGTGCTCCTTTCTGTATATGGCAGCTGCTATGTCCCTGGTAATATATAGGGTTGAGCCATCCTTCTTCTTTATGAGGGCTGGAGTCATTCCGTATTCCTCCAGATCAACAATCTTTGCTCCCTCTGATTCTTTTAGGAGGCCCTTTTCCTCAAGTTCATCCAGGACTCTTCCCATCTTATCTGAATAGAAGCTTTCTCCTGCATAGGAGTCAAATGAAATGTTAAGAAGGTTGTATACCCTGCTGAACTCCTTAAGGCTTACGTCCCTTATCCACTGCCACAGTTCCACTGCTTCCTCATTGCCATTTTCCAGCTCTTTAAACCAGTATCTTGCTTCATCCTTCAGGGATTCATCTTTTTCTGCCTCTGCATTGAATCTTACATAGAGCTTTAACAGCTCATTTATGGGGTCATTTTCTATGACTTCCTTGTTTCCCCACTTCTTATATGCTGCAATAAGCATTCCAAACTGGGTACCGTAATCCCCCAGATGGTTTATGGCTATGGCATTGAATCCAAGGAATTTGCATATTTTATACAGGGAATTTCCTATTACAGTGGACCTTATGTGGCCAATGTGGAAGGGCTTTGCTATATTTGGAGATGAAAACTCCACTATTATATTTCTTCCCTTTCCTATATCCTGTGCTCCGTAGCTTTCCTTTCTTTGGCTTATTTCCTCAAGTACTGTTTCTGTAAGCTTTTCCTTGTTTATGAAAAAGTTCAGATATGGCCCTGCATTTTCCACCTTTTCGAAATATTCACCGATGCCTATTTTCTCTGCCAGCTCCTGAGCTATAATATTTGGAGCCTTTCTGAATGATTTTGCCAGTCTGAAACAGGGAAATGCATAGTCCCCCATGTCATAGCTTGGCGGTATTTCAATAAGCTTTTCTATTTCCTCCCTGTCCAGGCTGTCTACTATATTGGCTATTGCATTTACAACTTCCTTTTTAAAATCAATCATATTTCAACCTCCTCAATATAATTAAAGCTCTCATCTCATGTAAGAGACGAGAGCTATCCCGTGGTACCACTCTTGTTGGCTTATGCCCACTTAAAGCTATAACGCTGCTAGCGTAGTATCCTACTATGATTTCAGATACATTCTCCGGAGCTCTCTTCAGATATACATTTGTGCTGGCTTGCACCATACCCAGCTCGCTTAGACAAACTATATATCCTACTCTCTCCTTCTTCGAAATCCCATATTGGTTATTATTCTATAATATACATTATATTTAAAAATAATTCAAGAGGTTATTTAAGCTCAATAACAGTGACACCAGTGCCACCTTCATTGTAATTCCCGGTTCTGTAGCTCTTTATATGCTTATGCCCCTTTAGATAGGATTTTATGCCTTCCCTTAACACTCCTGTGCCCTTTCCATGTATTATATATGCTTCTGTAAGCCCTGCCAGATACGCATCGTCTATATATTTATCAAGCTCTAGCAATGCTTCATCAAGTGTCTTCCCTCTTAGGTCTATTTCGTTCTTCACATGGGAGGATTTGCTTCTAATCATCTTGCTTGTTCTTGTCTTTGCCTTTTCCTCCTCAGCCTGGTCTGCCCGCCTTAGGGTGGACTTATTTACCTTTACCTTCATTATGCCTATCTGCACCAGCACATTCCCTTCCTCGTCAGGAAGCTCAAGCACCGTGCCCGTCTGCTTAAGGGACAGCACTTCAACAGTTTCTCCCACCTTAAGGTTCTTTATCTCCTTGTTGGCCTTTACATTCAGTATATCCCCTGAAAGCTGGCTTTCCACCTCATCAAGGTTTTTCCTCATTTTTTCCTGCATATCCTGTATTCTTATGAGTTTATCCCTTTCTATTTCACTGGATATATTCCTCAGTTCCTTTATGATGCCTTCCGATTCCTCCTTGGCACTTCTAAGAATTCTTCTTGCTTCCTCTCTTGCCTGGATAATTATCTTTTCTCTGCTTGATTTTATCTTTTCCTTTTCCAGCTCCAGCTCTTCCTTTAACCTTCTAACCTCTTCCTTCAGCTTCTCTGCTTCCTGCTTGCTTTCCTCTATTACCCTTCTGTCCCTGTCAATTGCCTGCAGTACGTCCTCAAATTCCACATTTTCCCTTGATACCAGGGATTTTGCATACTCTATTATATAGCTCTGGAGTCCCAGCTTCTTTGATATTTCAAAGGCATTTGACTTTCCCGGAACTCCTATTAAAAGCCTGTAGGTGGGGCTTAGGGTTTCTACGTCAAATTCAACTGAAGCGTTTTTTACCCTGTCTGTTGTAAGAGCGTAAATCTTAAGCTGACTGTAGTGGGTAGTGGCTATGGTTCTGATATCCATATTGAGAAGATGGCCCAGTATGGCCATGGCCAGTGCTGCACCTTCTGTAGGGTCTGTTCCTGCACCCAACTCGTCAAACAGCACCAGGCTGTTTGGACCTACTTCCTCCAGTATGCCTACTATGTTCTTCATATGGGAGGAGAAGGTGCTTAAAGACTGCTCAATGCTCTGCTCATCACCTATATCTGCAAATACCTTATCAAACACTCCTATTTCGGAATTGAACTCTGCAGGTATGTGGAGGCCTGACTGGGCCATTATGGTAAGAAGTCCTACAGTTTTAAGGGTTACAGTCTTGCCTCCTGTATTTGGTCCAGTGATAACCAAAGTGTTAAAGTCCTTCCCGATATATACGTCTATGGGAACCACCTTTTTTGGATCCAGTAGAGGATGGCGGCCTTTTTTTATGTTTATATACCCTTCCCTGTTTAATATGGGTTTTATGCCGTTTATTTCAAGGGCGTATTTGCCTTTGGCAAATATATAATCAATCCTCTTTAGTGTTTTCAGGTTGTGCCTTATATGCTCCACCTTGTCTGCCACAAGGGATGTAAGTTCCCTTAGTATCCTTTCAATTTCCTCCCTTTCCTTCATCTCCAGCTCCCTTAGCTCATTGTTAAGCTCTACAACAGCCATAGGCTCAATGAACAATGTGGCTCCACTTGCTGACTGGTCATGGACTATTCCCTGGAAGAACCTTTTGTTTTCTGCCTTAATGGGAACCACATACCTTCCCTCTCTTACGGTTACAATGCTGTCCTGAAGGTATTTTGCATATTGCTGGGAGGATATGATGGAGTTTAATTTATTCCTTATGGATTCATTCTTGTTTATAATCTGCCTTCTTATGTTTCTTAATGTCGGGCTTGCGTTGTCTGATATTTCCTCTTCGCCTATTATGGCGTTGTTTATCTCATCTTCTATTTCCTTGAAAACTCTTAGGGAGTCAATCAGTTCCTGAAGTATGGGATAATCTGTAACCCCCTGATCCCTTGCCTCCTTGAGATAATTCTTAAGCCCTCTTGCTACCCTGAGGGAATCGGATACTCTTAACAGTCCTCCTGGAGTAAGGACGCCTCCTATTTCAGCCATTTTAAGCTCCCGTGAAATATCCTGTATCCCGTAGAGGGGAGGGCTCCCCTTCTTTATGAGAAGCTTTAAGGCTTCTTCCGTTTCATTCTGAAGGTACTGTACCTCATTTATATCCGTACTGGGCCTTATGTTTCTTACCATTTCCTTTCCCAGCTCAGACTCAGCCTTTTCAGCAACCTTTTCTATTATCTTGTGGTATTCCAGTACTCTAAGGGTTTTGTCATTCATGTTTTCACCTCGTTAAAGAATTCCTCTAAAGTAATGGCCCTTTGTAATGCCCTTATCCTTGTATTTTTCATGTAATATATCCACTTCCTCCTTTGAAATGATTCCCTTCCCATAGGAGTAGTACATATACTGAATTTCTCCTGTTTCCCTTTCAAAGGTAAAGTCTACTCTTATTGTGTCAACTCCAGCAGCATATATTCTATCCAGGCTGTCTATTACCATTAGAGGAAGGCTGTTATATATTGTTGTCAGTCTGTTTCTGCGTTCCATATAGAAGTTTACACCTTTTCTGTCCTTAAGTCCATAGCCTTTGCTATATGGGCAGGTTGCACAGTTTAGGTCATCCCTGCAGTTCTTCACAAGGGACATGGGGCAGTGCTTCATTGTCATCAATGGCAGATACCCATACCCAATGGCTTCCAGGCTTATGGAGATTTTCCTTCCTATCTCAGCAATCTGCCTTAAGGTAAGCTCCGGCGATAGCGTAACGCTTTCAACGCCTTCTTCTGCAAGGGCTCTAACTGTAAATGAGTTGAATGCATTAAGCCCAATGTGGCCATGTATTTTAAGATTGAAATTGTCCTTTACAAACTGCAGTGTTCCTATATTTGAAACGGACACTCCGTCTATTATATCCTTTACGGAATCAATTTTTTCCCTTAATCTGTTTAAATCCTCTTCATACAATATCCTTTCCGTATTTATATATACTTCCTTGTTTTTCTCCTTGGCCTTAAGTATTGATTCTCTTAAGTCCTTATCAAATCCAATATATATCCTGTCAAGCTCATCCAGCTTAATCTGGTCAAACTGCTCTTTGGTGTTTACGGATATGCTTATGTTTCTTTGGGAGTTTATGTTTTGGGGGAATTTCAGGTATTCCTTAATATTTTTTCTGTATTCCTCATCATCTATTTTGGGCCTATCCAGTTTAGTTCTCAAACTGTTAAGCTCTTCTACAGCCTTACGCCTCAGGCTGTTTATGGCACTTACAGGCATGAAGGCCCCTTCTTCCATGTATACATCTACATTTCTCAGGGAGTATACCGTATCATTTAGCTTTGAAAGCTGCTCTTTAACTCTTTCTTCTGTAAGGCATATGTTTTTTGCAGGTTCTACTATATAATCCGAATATGCCTCCACTGTTATTCCGTCAAACATAACCTGAAGCCTTGCAGGGCTTCCTATGGATATATCCACTTTCATGTCAATGGGGTAGTTTATGTTCTCCCCTTCAAAGGATTTCCTTGCCTTCTCAAGTAGCTTAATGCTTGAGGTTCTGTATACTTTGGAGCCTGTGTGCACGTCATTTAGCCTGTCTATTTTAATTGTCTGGCCTTTTTTGCCTCCATTTTTAAGTATTGTTCCAACATATTCGCCTTTTGATGTCCTTAGTTCTATTCCATCCCCTTTTTCCAGGTCCATGGACAGGTTTATATAAAGGCTCTTCTTATCGGCCTTTACAACTTCTCCTGCAAGTATTCCTCTGTTGTCAGGCCTGTCGTAGGATATGAACCTTCTCCCGAAATCTCCAAATGTTATTCCTCTTGTAAATCCCCTGTTGAATATCTGCAGCACGTCTTCCCTGTCCTCTGAGGAAACACGTCCCATATCAAGGGCCTTTCTGTATACTTTTACTACTGTTGCCACATATTCAGGCCTTTTCATTCTGCCTTCAATCTTTAAGGATACAATGCCTGCATCTATTAAATCATACAAATACTCCAGTGTATTTAAATCCCTTGGGCTTATGAGGTATTTCCTGTCCCAGTCGCCAAAGGGAGTATTTCCGCTTTCATAATCTATGATGCTGTAAGGCATTCTACAGGGCTGGGCACATTTCCCCCTGTTTCCGCTTCTAGCCCCTAATATACTGCTCATAAGACATTGTCCTGAGTAGGATACACAGAGGGCTCCGTGTATAAATGCCTCCAGCTCTATATCCACATTTTCATGTATTCTTCTAATTTCTTCCAAGGGAGTTTCTCTTGCCAGTACAACTCTTTTGAAACCTAAATTTTTCAAAAAAATAGCTCCTGGCAGGTTGTTTATGGTCATCTGTGTACTTGCATGCATTTCAAAATGAGGGAATATCTTCCTTACCATGTAGGCAAGCCCTAAATCCTGCACTATTATTGCGTCTACATTTATTTCATACAGGTATTTTACATAGTCCAGTGTTTTCTCCATTTCACTGTCATCTATGAGTATGTTTACAGTTACATACACCTTTACGCCTCTTAGATGGCAGTATTCCACAGCTTCCCTCAGCTCTTCATAGTCAAAGTTTGATGCATACTGCCTTGCATTGAAGAGCTTTCCGCCCAGATATACTGCATTGGCTCCATTCTGCACTGCTGCATACAAGCTTTCCATACTACCAACGGGAGCTAGTAATTCAACTTTTTTTATTGCCACTAATTGATTTCCTCCTTGCTAAACAGGTTTTTTTCTTCATCATATGTTTTTATTACTTCCTCAAGCTCCTTCTTTACCTCAAGAAGTTCCATCTGATATTGGAATACCTTGTCCTGAAGCTTCCTTATGAGCTTCTGGCTTTCCTCCAGTTCCTTTTCCTTCATCTCAATGGCTTTCTTATATGATTCTACTTCCTTGAAAAGATACTCATTCTGCCTCTTTGCATCCAGTATCTCATCCTTGTAGGAATTCAGCTTTTCCACTAGCTCCTGGTTTCTTGTTCTCTCCCTGTCCAGCTGATTTATCAGGTTGTCGTAGTTTTCCATAGGAGCCTTTGCCTTGCTTTTTAAGGATTCCAGCTCAGTGTATATTCTGTGAAGCTCGTCAGCAATGTTCAAGCATGCCAATGTAGCAGCCATTGAGCTGCTTAACTTATCGTTTTTGCTTGTCATTTCCTTAATCTTTTTATCCACGTAATCTGCAAGTGCCTTTACATATTCTTCAGAGCTATCCCCTACAACTATAAAGTTACGACCATCTATTGTTACATTTATTTTTTTCTTCGTCATAACTTATCAACTCCCTTTTAATCTTTTAAATTCCTCTATTGTATTTTTAAGGAGTAGAAAATTCTACTCCTTAACTCCTTAATTTTGCATCAAACCTGCTTTCCAGTGCAGACACTATGCTGTCCTGAATTGCATTTACCTCATCGTCTATCAATGTTCTTTCATAGGACCTGTATGTTATTGAGAAGGCAAGGCTTTTCTTTCCTTTCTGAACCTGTTCTCCAGTGTATACGTCAAATAGCTCCACATTTTCAATTAGCCCCTGGCCCTTTGACAGTATTTCCTTTTGTATTTCTCCAACAGTTACGTCCATATCCACAACTATGGCAATATCCCTCACTATGGCAGGATATTTTGGAAGAGGCTTATATTTCCTTTCCATGTTTGTATGCTGAACCATCCTGTCAAAATCCAGGTCTGCCAGATATATCCTCTTTTCCACGTCATATTTTTCCAGTACATCCATGTGTATTTCCCCTATTATGCCAAATTCCTCTCCGTCCTTTAATATCCTGGCAGTTCTGTTTGGATGGAATGTTGGATTATTCCTTTCTGGAACAAATTCCAGGCCATATATTCCCAGCCTTTCAAAGAGTATCTCCACAGTTTCCTTCAGGCTGTAGAAGTCCTCTTCCCCGTACATTCCAATGCACAGCCTCTTCTTTTCATATGGAAGCTCCTTCAATGGAAGCTCCTTGGGTATGAATGTATTTCCCAGCTCGTAGGCATAGCATTCCTTTACTCCGTAGTTGTAGTTTCTCACCAGCAGATCCAGCATATTTGGAATGAGGGTTGTTCTCATGATGCTGTAGTCCTCTCCAAGAGGATTCATAATTTCTATATACCTTCTAAGGGGACTATCAGGTTCTACATTTATTCTATCATAAGCTTTAGGACTTATAAAGGAGTAAGTGAGAACCTCATTATATCCTAATCCCATAAGTACTGATTTAACCCTGTCTGCCACCAATCTTCCATAGGATTTGTCTCCTCTTGTCAGTACTCCTTCAAGAGGCTGGCTTTCCACATTGTGGAATCCGTAAAGCCTTCCTATTTCCTCAATAAGGTCTGCTTCTATTCCTAAATCCAGTCTATATGTAGGAATGGTAACTTTCAATATATTTCCCGACTTTTCCGCCTTAAGTCCCAGCCTTTCAAGGTAGTCTGCCATATCCTCCACAGTAAGTTTTAACCCAAGAAGGCTATTTACCCTTTCAGGCCTTAAGTCTATTGTCTTTTCCTCACGCTTATTGGGATATACGTCTATTACCCCCTTTACAACCTTGCCTGCACCTATTAATTCTGCCAGCTGGCATACCCTTTCTGCAGCAAGGGCACACAGATTTGGGTCTATTCCCTTTTCAAATCTAGATGAAGCTTCTGACCTTAATCCCAGTCTCTTTGAGGTCTTCCTTATGGATTTTTCGCTGAAATTTGCAGATTCAATGAGAACCACGCTTGTATCCTCTGTTATCTCTGAATTAAGCCCTCCCATTACACCTGCTATGCCAATAGGCTCTTCACCGTCTGTTATAAGGAGGTCTGTATCCTTAAGTATTCTTTCCACATTGTCCAAAGTTACAATTTTTTCTCCTTCTCTGGCAGTTCTTACTACAATTCTGTTGTGCTTTAACTTCTTAAGGTCAAATGCATGCAGTGGCTGGCCCAGTTCAAGCATTACATAGTTTGTAATGTCTACCATGTTGTTAATGGGCCTTACTCCTGCTTCCATAAGCCTTGTCTGAAGCCACAGTGGTGATTCCTTTATTTCCACGTCCTTTAATACTCTTGCATAGTATCTGTTGCATAATGCTTCGTATACTTCTATGCTTTCCACATAGTCATGTATGTCTTCTGTTTCTCCCTTTATCTCTATTTCCGGAAGCCTTACCTTTCTGTTGAATGTGGCGGCAGTTTCCCTGGCCATTCCCACTATTGACAGGCAGTCAGGCCTGTTTGGGGTTATTTCAAATTCAATGACCTCTCCATACAGCCCCAGTATTTCCCTTACATTCCTTCCCAGGGGGTATTCCTTATCAAATACAAATATTCCGTCCTTCTGGTATTTTGGAATTACGCTGTCCTCGTATCCAAGTTCCTTAAGGGAACACAGCATTCCAAAGGAGTCTACGCCTCTGAAGTTTGTTTTCTCGATTACAACTCCTCCAGGAAGCTTTGCTCCTATAAGTGCAACAGGTACATAATCTCCTTCCTTCAGATTCCTTGCTCCTGTTACTATTGTAAGGGTTTCACTTCCTGTGTTTACCTTGCATACTGAAAGCTTATCAGCATTCTGGTGCTTTTCTATACTTTCAATTCTTCCTACCACTACATTTTCAATTCCTCTATCCATTGATATTATGGACTCAACATGGGAGCCTGATAGAGTAAGCTCGTCAGCCAGCTTTCTTGCATCTATATCCTCTATATCCACATAGTCCTTTAGCCATTTTACAGGTAATAACATATTTATCCTCCTCAAATGCTAGAATTGTTCCAAAAATCTGTTGTCATTTTCGTACAGCAGACGTATGTCCTTTATTCCGTACTTAACCATGGTTATTCTGTCTACTCCCATTCCAAAGGCAAATCCGGAGTATTTTTCAGGATCAATGCCGCAGTTTTCAAGTACCTTTGGATGTACCATTCCGCATCCTAAAAGCTCCATGCTCCAGCCTGTTCCGTTGCATACAGGGCATCCCTTTCCCTTGCAGGCAATACAGGATACGTCAACTTCCGCACTTGGCTCTGTAAATGGGAAATAGTGAGGCCTGAATCTGGTCTTCATGTCCTGTCCGAAGAGTTCCTTTACAAATACATCTATGGTGTATTTAAGGTTTCCCAGTGTTATATTTTCTCCTACTACCAGCCCTTCTATCTGATGGAACATTGGTGAGTGGGTATCGTCTACATCATCAAATCTGAAGGTTCTTCCTGCAGATACCATTCTTATGGGCGCTCCTCTTTCAATCATGGCCCTTATCTGAACTGGTGATGTATGGGTTCTTAAGAGTATGTTCTCAGTTATGTAGAATGTATCCGACAGATCCCTTGATGGATGGTTTTCAGGCGAGTTTAGCGCGTCAAAATTGTTGTATACAGTCTCTATTTCAGGGCCGTCTATTACGCTGAATCCCATGTTCATAAAGAGATTTTCCAGCTCCTCAATGGTTGCCTGAAGTGGATGGCGATGTCCCAGTCTTTTTGACCTTCTGGATATGGTAACATCTATCTTTTCCTTCTCTATTTTCTCAAGCTTAAGCCTTTCCTTGAAGCTTTCCCTGGCAAATGCAAGCTCATTTTCTATTGCTTCCCTTACTTCATTGGCAAGCTTCCCTATAATAGGCCTTTCTTCCTTTGAGAGGCTTCCCATTTCCCTTAGAAGCAATGTAAGCTGTCCTTTTTTGCCAAGGTATTTTACCCTCAGGTCTTCAAGGACTGATAGGTCTTTTGCCTCATGTATACAGGATATTGCTTCTTCTTTTATGTTTAACAGTTTATCCTTCATAAATAAACTCCTTTCTTAAATACGACTATTAAATTGTCTAACTATTTCCTAAATTATAGCACTCATCCAGCTAAATTACAAGGATTAATGAAGCCTCTGCCTTAATACTTCGTACATTATTACGGAAGAGGCTACTGCTGCATTTAAGGATTCCGCTCCTCCTGTCATCGGAATTTTAACCAGCATATCTGCCATATCTAAAAGCTCATCCGATACTCCTTTGGATTCATTTCCTATTATAAGCAGGGTAGGTACAGTGAAGTCCACCTGGTGTATGAAGCTTTCCCCCTTAAGGGATGTGGAATATACCCTTATTCCCTTGTCCTTAAGCTTCTTGATTGTTTTTACAGTATTATCCGCATGGTATATGTTCATCCTGAACAATGAGCCCATGGTTGCCCTGACTACCTTGGGGTTGTAGACATCTACGGAACCCTCAGATATAATAATGCCATCCACTCCAAAGGCATCTGCTGTCCTTATTATGGTACCCAGATTTCCCGGGTCCTGTACTCTGTCCAGTAAAATTATGAAGGGGTTTTGCCTTTCTGTTATGTCCTCAAGGCTTATTTCCCTGAAGGGAAGAACAGCCATGATTCCCTGCGGCGTTTCCACATCTGATATTTCTTTAAATAGCTTTTCAGGAACATTGATGAGGTTTTTCATGTGTTTAATCCTTTCAAAAAGCTCCTTTCCCCCCTGTAGGTCAAGTAGGCTTTCAGCAAACACCAGGTACTTTGCCTCATAGCCGTTGTTTACAATTTCCTCTGCCATCTTAATGCCTTCTGCCATGTAGAGCCTGTTTATCCATCTCATCTTCTTTTTGTGCAGTGATTTTATTTCCTTTATAACAGGATTTGATGAACTGGTTATGGTTATCATAGCTTCCCCTACTTTTCCTAAGAAATTTGGTATATAAAAGTAAAAGTCCCGAAACCGGAACTTTTTAGTTTATGCTTCCTTTGCAATTTCAACTAACTTTGCAAAGCCCTCTGGGTCATTGATAGCCATTTCTGACAGCATCTTTCTGTTTATTTCAATATTTGCCTTCTTCAACCCGTTGATGAATGTGCTGTAGTTCATGCCGTTAGCCCTTGCTGCAGCATTTATTCTTGAAATCCAAAGCTTTCTGAACTGTCTCTTTCTCTGCTTGCGTCCTGCATATGCATAGCTTAATGATTTCATTACAGCTTCATTAGCTATTCTATATAATTTGCTCTTAGCACCAAAATATCCCTTTGCTTGTTTCAATACCTTCTTATGTCTTCTCTTGGCAGTTACTCCTCTTCTTACTCTTGCCATTTAAATTACCTCCTTCGATTATGATTTCTGTCTTTATCTTGGCAGTATTGCATCAATTCTCTTTTGATCGCCTTTGCTCATTATTGTGGATTTTCTCAGGTTTCTAACTCTCTTTGGTGATTTCTTTCCTGTTTTGTGGCTCTTGTATGCCTTATATCTTTTTATCTTGCCAGAACCTGTTCTCTTAAATCTCTTAGCTGCTCCTTTATGAGTTTTCATCTTATATGCCATAGTATTTACCTCCTTGCTTAGTCTTTTTTAGAAACCAGGTACATAACCATGTTTCTGCCTTCCATCTTTGGCTCCTTTTCAATGGTTCCATGGTCCTTAGTCAATTCTGCAAATCTCATAAGGACTTCCATACCTGTTTCAGTATATCCTAATTCTCTACCTCTAAACCTGACTGTTACCTTTACTTTATTTCCATCATCCAGGAATTCATTGGCTCTCTTTGCCTTGACATTTAAATCATGGTCTTCAATGGTAGGAGTAAGCCTAACTTCCTTAACATTTATTATTTTCTGGTTCTTTCTGGCTTCCTTTTCCTTTTTGGCCAGCTCATATTTGTATTTGCCATAGTCCATTATCCTGCAGACAGGTGGCTTGGCATTAGGTGCTACCTTTACCAGATCCAGCTTTCTTTCATAAGCTATATCCATTGCCTTTCTGATGGGGACAATACCTATCTGAGTACCATCTACGTCAATTAGCCTTACTTCCTTGTCTCTTATTTCTTCATTGATTTGAAGTTCCTTAATATTACTGCACCTCCTAAAATTTTTAAATAAATAAAGCGGGTAAAAAATACCCGCTTAACTGCATAGCAAAACAAATAGTATTAAGGCATAATACTATTCTTTAAAACCATAACCTTATGAGCCGTAGCTATAAGGTGAGAAGCGGATACTTCTACTTTTCACATAAAACACATATTTAATTGGCAATAATATTATATGGTAAAGGCGAGAGTTTGTCAAATGTTTTTTATATAGCCCTTCATATTATTTCCTGCAACTTTTATTGTAATTCTTTTTATATAAAAGCATTAAATGGTTACACTATATTCTATAACTACTAGCAGAAGGTGGGGATAATTTGAAAGGGAAGAATATGCTATTTGGGATTTTGGTAATAAGTATAGTTCTATCCACAATACTGTTTATCGATTTGTTCAATCCGTCACCAGTATTTGGCTCAATGACTCTATCAAACAGAATAGCTGCCTGGGTTGTAACATTTTTTGTCTATCTGATATATAGAAGTTATGGATCAAAGCCACAGCTTGTGCCTTCAATCCTTTCCAATGATAATCCAAACAGCAAGGAAAGGGATAAGCCAGATGTATCATTTAAGGATGTGGCAGGCCTTGAGGAGATAAAAGAGGAGCTTCAGGAGACCATAGACTTTATAAACAACGCAAACAAATACATCAGAATGGGCGCACATATTCCCAAGGGCATATTGTTCTATGGACCTCCTGGTACAGGAAAGACACTGCTTGCCAAGGCTGTTGCCGGAGAGACAAATTCAACATTTCTATATGCCAGCGGCTCAGAGTTTGTGGAGAAATATGTAGGCGTTGGTGCAAAAAGGGTTAGAACCCTGTTTGAAAAGGCAAAGAAGGAAGCCCCAAGCATCATATTCATAGATGAAATTGATGCCATTGGCTCCAAGAGAAACCTGGAGTCCAACAACGAAAAGGACCAGACATTGAATCAGCTTCTTGTGGAAATGGACGGATTCAATACAAACGACACCGTTGTAGTAATTGGTGCAACAAACAGGCTGGACCTTCTGGATGAGGCACTGCTTAGACCTGGAAGATTCGATAGGCATATATATGTGGGTAACCCAAACATGAAGGCCAGAGAACAGATACTGGAGGTTCATACGAGGAATAAGCCTTTGGATAAGGATGTGGACATTAGGGAGCTGGCGAGAAAAACCCATGGACTGTCCGGAGCAGACCTGGCAAATATTGCAAATGAGGCAGCTATTATTGCTGTAAGGCACTGCAGGAACAAGATAAGCCTAGAGCATTTCAATATGGCTATTGAAAGGGTATTGGCAGGATTGCAGGTGAAAAACCCTACCGTTCTTGAAAAGGAGAAGAAGACAGTTTCGATACATGAGGCAGGCCATGCCATTGTGGCTAAGATTCTGAATATAGACAAGGTGCAGAAGATATCCATTGTTCCAAGAGGCCATTCATTAGGGTATGTGTTGAAGTTCCCTGAGGAGGACAGGTACTTACTGACTGAACAGGAGCTTTTGGATAAGATTTCAATACTCCTTGCTGGCAGGGCTGCTGAAGCTCTGGTATTCAATGAGGTTACCACTGGCGCCAAGGACGACCTGGATAAGGCCACCAACCTTGCAAAGGAAATGGTGTGCAATTATGGAATGAGCGATTTGGGCCTTATGGTGGTAAATGACACCTTCCTTAAATTCAGCTATGAAAGATACCAGTCTGAAATAAACAAGATTCTGGATAAGGCATACAATCAGGCTACAAGGATTCTGGAAGAAAACAAAGACCTCCTTTATAAGATTTCCGACATACTGATGGAAAAGGAAAGCATAGAGCAGGATGAGCTGGAAGAGATATTCAGGGAGTACGAGAAGATACAGGATTGTGCAATGTAAAATGGAAGGCAATTAGCCTTCCATTTATTTTTTGCTTTCTATTTCTTCCAGTATCATATTCATGAAGTCATCTACGCTTATCTGGCCCATGTCTCCATGGTCTCTCTTGTTTACTGATACAAGCCTGTTTTCCACTTCCTTTTCTCCAACTACAAGTAGATATGGTATTCTCTGAAGCCTTGCTTCTCTAATCTTGTATCCAATTTTCTCTGCCCTGTCGTCTACTTCAACCCTAAGTCCCTTGCTTTCCATTTCCTTTTTCAGCTCATAAGCGTAATCGTTGAACCTGTCGGATATAGGAAGTATGGAAGCCTGAACTGGTGCTATCCATACAGGGAACTTGCCTGCATAGTGCTCTATGAGTATTCCCATGAACCTTTCCATGCTTCCCAGTATTGTTCTGTGAATCATAACAGGGCGCTTCTTTTCGTTGTCCTTATCCACATAAGTCAGGTCAAACCTCTCAGGCATCTGGAAGTCCAACTGTATTGTTCCGCACTGCCAAGTCCTTCCTATGGCATCCTCCAGGTGGTAGTCAATCTTTGGTCCGTAGAATGCTCCATCTCCTTCATTTACTATATAGTCTATTCCCTTTTCCTCCAGTGCTTCCCTCAGTGCATTTGTTGCCATTTCCCATTGTTCTTCTGTTCCCATGGATTTTTCAGGCCTTGTTGACAGCTCTACGTGGTATTTGAATCCAAATATGCTGTAAACATAATCTGCCAAATCTATGACGCCTTTCAGCTCATCCTTTACCTGGGATGGAAGCGCATATATGTGGGCATCATCCTGAGTAAAGCTTCTTACTCGCATAAGCCCATGGAGAACTCCTGAAAGCTCATGTCTGTGAACCAGTCCAAGCTCTGCCAATCTCAGAGGCAGGTCCCTGTAGCTGTACATTTTGGATTTGTATACCAGTATTGAGCCTGGGCAGTTCATAGGCTTAATTGCATATCCTGAATTGTCTATTTCAGTAAAGTACATGTTTTCCTTGTAGTGGTCCCAGTGGCCTGACTGATGCCATAGTGCTTCATTTAGTATTATTGGAGTCTTTATCTCTCCATAGCCTCTCTTAGCATGTTCCTTCCTCCAGAAATCCTCCAGTATATTTCTCACTATCATTCCCTTTGGATGGAAGAATGGGAATCCAGGTCCTTCTTCGTGTATGCTGAACAGGTCCAGTTCCCTTCCCAGCTTCCTGTGATCTCTCTTCTTGGCTTCTTCAAGCCTGTTCAGATATTCCTCCAAATCCTTTTTCTTTTCATAGGCTGTTCCGTATATTCTTTGAAGCATCTTGTTCTTCTCGTCTCCACGCCAGTAGGCTCCGGCTATGCTTAACAGCTTTATGGCCTTTACTTTTTTAGTATTCAAAAGGTGTGGTCCTGCACACAGATCTGTGAACTCTCCCATCTTATAGAATGTTATCTCTTCATCTTCAGGAAGGTCTTCTATTAATTCCACCTTGTATACTTCTCCCCTGTTTCTGAAGTACTCCAGGGCTGATTCCCTTGGCATTACAATTCTTTCAAGCTCATGGTTTTCCTTTGCTATTTTTCCCATTTCCTCTTCTATTTTCTCCAGATCTTCCGGAGTAAACCTGTGCTCTGTATCAAAATCATAGTAAAATCCATCATCTATGGCTGGCCCTATGGCAAACTTTACATCAGGATACAGCCTCTTTACTGCCAGTGCCATTATGTGGGCAGCTGTATGCCAGAATATCCTCTTTCCTTCCTTATCTTCAAATTTAACAAATCTTACTTCCGCGTCCTCATCTACTGTCTCCTGCAGTCCCTTTGTCTCTCCATTTACTACTGCTCCCAGGGCAACTCTTGCAAGCCCTTCGCTTATATCTTCAGCTATTTTCAGCAGTTTTACTCCTTTTTCATATTCCTTTTTTGAACCGTCTGGCAATGTTATAAATATCTTTTCCACTTGTAACTCTCCTTTCTATTATCCTATTCTATTAAAAAACCTCTCGTCACTGCATGCGCAGGGACGAGAGGTTAATCCCGTGGTTCCACCCTAATTGGTTCTTAATTCAAATAACGCTTAAAGCGGCCATCCTTTTTATGGGATGCGGCTCAGGGGTGGTCTTCAGCTGATTCACCATGGGGAGGCTTCCAGCCTATGGCACTCCCTTCTCTTGATGGATCCTTCAACTTACTCTTCCCTTCTCAGCCTTTAGTTATATTTAAATTAATTATATATTATATCATTTAATACCCAATTATTCAACATTTAAATATTTTATTTTAATATATTCAATACTTCTTCCAGTGTTACCTGATTCTGCTCTCCTGTTTTCATGTTTTTCAGCGTATACAGGTTGTTTTGGGCTTCATCCTGCCCTATTACTATTGTGTATGGAATTCCCAGCTTATCGGCATAGCCAAATTTCTTCCCTATTTTGGCGTCCTCAAGGTATACCTGGGTGTTTATGTCCTTTTCCCTAAGCAATCTTGCTGTTTCCACAGCCCTTTCCACATATCCGTCCATAGGGATTATAAGTACCTTTGTAAGGGAATTGTCCTCTGCCTTTATGAGCTTTGCTTCATTAAGCTGATAAAAGAGCCTTGTAAGCCCTATGGATATTCCAACACCGGGAAGCTTCTGTTTTGTATAGAACCCTGCCAGGTCATCGTACCTTCCTCCGGAACAGATGCTTCCTATGTTAGGATAATCATTGAGGAACGTTTCGTATACAGTTCCTGTATAGTAGTCAAGGCCCCTTGCAATGGTCAAATCTATGGTGAAGTTTTCCTCAGGCACTCCAAATATGCCTACATAGCGGCTTACCTTTTCAAGTTCCTCAACTCCAAGCTTGAATGTGTCATTGTCTATGTCCAAGGCTTTAAGCCTTTCTATTATTTCCTCATTGGAGCCCTTTATGCTGATGAAACTTATTATTTCATCTATTGTTTCCTTGCTAAGTCCCTGGCCTTCCAGTTCCTTTACTACCCCATCTTCGCCAATTTTCTCAAGCTTGTCTATGGACCTTAAAACTCCCTGTGAATCCTCAATTCCTAAATTCTGGAAGAACCCTTTTAATACCTTCCTGTTGTTTATCCTTATGGTAAATGCATCAAATCCCAGGTCCTTAAATGTTGAATATATTATGCCTGGTATTTCTGCATCGTTTATTATATCCAGTGAGCCATTTCCTATTATGTCTATGTCGCACTGATAGAATTCCCTGAAGCGTCCCCTTTGGGCCTTTTCTCCCCTGTATACCTTTCCTATATGATATCTTCTGAAGGGAAATGTAAGCTCTGAATAGTGCTGTGCCACATACCTTGCCAGAGGCACCGTCAGGTCAAATCTCAATGCCAGGTCAGTATCTCCCTTCTGGAACCTGTATATCTGCTTTTCAGTTTCTCCTCCGCCTTTTGCCAACAGCACCTCAGCCTTTTCGATTACCGGAGTGTCTATGGGCAGAAATCCGAATTTTTCATAATTCTTCCTTATGGTGTCCATCATCCTGTTGAACAGTATCTGCTCTGATGGGTTCAGTTCCATAAATCCAGCCAGTATAGATGGTTTTACTATGTTCCTAGTCATATTACAACCTCCATGTGTAGTTACTTAAGTATTATAATATCATTTTATCCTTATTTTTCAAATATAAATATAACGGGTTAGCTTCTGCCAACCCGTATCCTCTATTCATTGTGCCTTGCCACAAGGCCTATTTTACATTTTTCGCATCCCATACAGTAGTAGATTCTATCGTCAAATACATCTGTTATGATTCGTATTACATCCCTGTCTCTATGGCTTTCATCCAGATGTACTACAAGGCTTTCAGGGGCCAATACTATCAGGGAGCTGACAAGCAGATCGTCATTGCTTATTCCTTCCTTTTCTATTTCAACTATTATGTCCTGAAAAAAATCCTTATATATCTTGTTTCCCATATCATCGTAAAGCTCATAATCGTGGCCTTCAAATACCAGGTTAATAACTCTGTACTTTGGCTCCTGTATTTCTACAAAGTATTTCAGTATGCTTATGAATTCCTTGTATTCTTTCCTTGCCGTAAACTCCTCTATTCCCTTGTCTATTACCAGCCGTATCAAAAGGCTTAGGTCCTTAAGCCTGAATGCTATAAATCCGTCTACTGAAATAAAGAGTTTATCCAGTACGAAGCTTTTTATCTGATTGTTGATGTACTGCTTTTCGATTAAAAAGTTTTCCTTGTTCAGCAGAAGCTTCTTTGATATTTCCGAAAGCTCCTTTTTTTCATCCTGCTTAAGGTTTTTATAGCTGCTGTTTATATGCTTTTTTATTATATCATCTGAATATATATTCAATATCAAATCAAGTATCAGTTCCGATATTCTATTATAAAAATCTTTCAGGGATTTGCTTTTTGAAGGAGTTATATTAAAAAAATACCTTGTATTATAATCAACCTCTTCTATTTTAACCTTTTTTTCCGGGAAATAGCTATATATCAATTCTCTTGCCTTGTCGATGCCCTTGTTCAGTCCTACCTGAATTTTCATGATTATTCTCCTTTCTTGTTACTAGTATGCACTATGTTAATATGCATATACTCTATAAAGAGTTACTCTATTGGCAATTAAGACTAATTATTGTGCCTATATCTATTAGCTCTTCGTTGTCTAGTGAGATAATGTGTTTGTTATATTTTTCCATAAATTTCATCATTTTTTCGCTGTCCGGATGTTTTGAAAATTTCCCAGAAAATACAATTGTATCATTAGACAGGTTTCCGCATGTGCCTCCTATGAATCCGTAGTCATATCCATCCAGCCTTATATGTCCTGGGCTTATTAATAAAACGTCTATGCCTTTTCGAGTAAGCTTTTTATAGATTGGATAATCGGAAGTGATAATTGCATTTTCATCGACAATTGCCATGGAGCATTTTGTATAGCCCTGTTCCACATGGACAAGTTCAACATTTTCCTTTTTTAAATAGTATATCAGCTTTTCATCCGTATATTTAAGGTTATGTATGGCAAAGTTACTTATTCTTCCTACATTATATGCAATATCATCAGGATACTTCTTATCCAGCTTCTTTTCTCCTTTTATTATTTTTATACCCAATTTGGACAAACTGTCATAATAATATTCAAATATATTTGGCGCAACCATCAAAGTTTTATGATTGATAGGGTGCATTACTATGTCAGGATGGTAGGAAACGGGCTCTTGAACTTCCCTGCAGGGCACCGTAGGAATTACCTTTATATTCATTTTTTTAAATATTTTACATGCACTTTCATATATTCGTCCGTCAACTATAACCACATCTGCATATTTAATTGGAATAAATGGATTCATATTATCACTCCATGCAAAAAAATTAAACCTTCTTATAAGAAGGTTTATGATGGAGGCGACACCCGGATTTGAACCGGGGATAAAGGTTTTGCAGACCTCTGCCTTACCACTTGGCTATGTCGCCTCGGTTAATATTCTTTTAACGGGTTAAATGGAGCGGAAAACGGGATTCGAACCCGCGACCCCCGCCTTGGCAAGGCGATGCTCTACCACTGAGCCACTTCCGCCCGTTTTACTGGTGCCCAGAGGCGGAATCGAACCACCGACACGAGGATTTTCAGTCCTCTGCTCTACCGACTGAGCTATCTGGGCTAATTGGTACAGTAGTAAGTATACAACATATTTCCTTTCATGTCAACATTAATTTCAAAGCCTATTTCAATAGTTCCATAAGCTCTTCCCTTGTAAAATTATATTTTTTGTTGCAGAAATGGCATACTACTTCTGCTTTTCCGTCTTCCTCTATTATCCTGCTTAATTCTTCCTTTCCGAGGCTTATCAATACCTTTCTGGTTTTTTCCCTGCTGCAGTCACAGCTGAACTTAAGAGGGATCCTGTCCAGTATTTCCACTTGAAACTCCCCAAAGAGCTCCTTTAATATGCCTTCTGCACTTAGACCTTCATCAACAAGGGTTGAAATGGGCTTTGCATTTTTTATTATTTCTTCAATTCTGTCTATATATTCATCCCTGACTCCAGGCAATAGCTGTATCATATATCCTCCAGCTGCCCTTGCGGATATATCTGTATCCACCAGTACCCCCAGGCTTATGGCTGTAGGCTGCTGTTCCGATGCATAGAAATAGTTGGCCAGGTCTTCTGCTATTTCCCCTGATACAAGATTGGTATATCCAATGTAGGGTTCCTTTAAGCCCATATCCTTTATTATCATAAGATATCCGTTTTTGCCTACCAGTCCTGCTACATCCAGCTTGCCATCGCTTCTTCCTGGCAAATCTGCATAAGGGTTGCCTACATATCCCTTAACCTCTCCTCTGTTGTTTGCTACTGTAACTATGTTTCCTATAGGCCCGTCTCCTTTTATTTTAAATGTAAGTATGTCATCTTCATTTTTCAGTGTTACCCCAAGTATGGCTGCTGCAGTAAGTGCCCTTCCCAGGGCAGCTGTAGCTGTTGGTGAGGTGTTATGAAGCTGCCTTGCCCTTTCCACTAAATTGGTAGTAGTTGCAGCAAAGAATCTAATGGTTCCTTCCTTGTCAATACCGCGGATTAAATAGTCTTCCATTTTTTCCTCCTTATGCTTAAAATAATTTAAAGCCCCTATATCTAAAATAAAGGGGCTTAATTTGCTACCTAATAAAACTATACTTATTTCAAGAGAATAAGGTTTATAGTTTTACAACGTTTGTAGCTTGAGGACCTTTTTCTCCTTGAACTATTTCAAATTCAACTTGTTGTCCTTCTTCCAGTGTTTTGTAGCCATCAGATTGAATAGCTGAGTAATGTACGAATACATCCTCACCTTGTTCAGTTGAAATAAAGCCATAGCCTTTAGTAGCGTTAAACCACTTTACTGTTCCTTTTACCATTTAAAACATTCCTCCAATACATCTTTTTCAAAATAGATGAGGCCTCTTGGTATCATCTACTTTCAGTTTAGTCTATCACATATTTCATCTATTTGTCAATTAATATTATTCCCACGCACAAAAATATTTATTCTATTTATTAATTTCTTATTTAAGGTAACGCTACAAAGTTTATGCGCTGGCTTTTTTCATGGGGCTCATTAAAGGTGAAGCAGTCAAATGCGTTTATTCTGCTGAATCCTGCCATCTTTAGCGCTTCAATTACTTCTTCCGCTTTATAGGCTTTTTCAAAATGGTCCTCATCAAATCTTATATAATAGCCATTGTCCTTTTTCACAAAAAATGTTAAATAAAACTCCGCTATTCTCTTTTCCTCATCAAAGTAATTCTGCCAGGTGTAGAATACATCATCCCTATCCTCCACAAAAGTATTGTTTCCTATTATCTCCCTAAGCTTGTATTCAGAGTTTATATCAAATATGAATATGCCATCCTCATCCAGATGGCCTCTTACATTTTTAAATGTGCTTAAAAGCTCCTTTTCATCTGTTATATAGTTGATGCTGTCCAGTATGGATATTATGGCATCAAATTTTCTATGTATATTGAAATCTGTCATGTTCTGGTTTAAAAGCATTACATTTTTAAATTGGCTAAGCTTGTTGTATGCAACTGCCAGCATGTCATCAGACATGTCAAAGCACACAAGGTGGTATCCCTCTTTGGCCAGGTAATAGCTCAGGTTTCCTGTGCCACAGGCCATTTCCAGTACATGTTTTGGGCTTTTCCCAAACCTTTTAAATATATCCTTTATATATGAATTCCACTTCTCATAGTCCACATCCTCAATGAGCTCATCATATATATATGCAAAATCATCGTACATACATTTCCCCCTTTTTGCATCCCTACTTGTCATCAGCTGCGTTCTTCTTATTCATCATGTTCCTCTTTCGTACCGTAATTAATCCTCCTATTCTCCCTGATTCCTTTGCAGTTAAGCCTCCCCAGCCAACTTTCTCTATTTTATCCATCAACCCCAGTTCCTCTGCAATTTCGTATTTCAATTTATCCTCTAAGGTTGGTTCCTTCTTTTTCTTATTATTTTTTGCCATATACATCCCTCCTAAGCATATTATTAGGAGGGATGGAAAATTTTATACTTAGAAGAAGAATTTATAGTTAAAGAATATAAATATGACTACAAATAAAAACAGCGGAAATGCTTCGATCATATCCATATTTTTTGTTCCATAAATATTGCTGGAGTAAAATTCGCTTATTGGTACATCCAGCAGTATATCCTGCTTTTTCGCTTCTGCCTGAGGCATGGATTTTATAAGCCTTAAAACTATGGACCCTAGTACCAGGGCAATGACTCCTAACATTATTGCACCATAAACCATGGAGTTATCATATATTGCGCTCTGGCTTCCCAATGCCATTTCCTCAAAGTGTTTGGAAAAGGTTCCGATTATAAGTGCAATAAGGTTGTTTATCATATGGGCTATCATTGATGACAGTATTGAATCTGTCCTGTACACCAAAATTCCAAACATTATGCCCAAAAATATAGGTCCTAACAGATTCTGCAGGTTAAAATGGAATATTCCAAACAGAATTGCTGTATATATTATGGCCTTTTTCCTTCCCATGGATTCATAGGACTTCATAAGCATGCCTCTGAACATTACTTCTTCACATATGCCTGGAGTTATTGAAATTGTCAATATTCCCAGTAAAAGTTCCCTGGAGGATTCAGGTATGGGTACGGAACTAGGCAAAAGCTGGCCGTATTTGCTTAGAAATACAATGCCCAGGTAATTAAAAAATACTGCTATTGGATATGAAAATATTACAATGAGTATTACATATATTATCTGCTTTATGGATATACTATTTAACCTCAGCGTTTCCCTTATGGAATAGCCTTTTACCTTCAGGTACAGCAGTACAGGCAAAAGAATTATCAGATATTCTGTTATCAGCAAACCTGAGTATATTTCTATTGCCTGTACTATGGAACCTACTGTTATTAACAGTATTCCAATGAGCAAATACAGTATATTTGATTCCAGTATTGATGGGCTTTCCTTTCTATCCAGCAAAATATAGATCACTTCCTTTTCTTTTTTTAATTGAATAAAACCTGCAGGCTAGCCTGTAGGTTTTATTCATCGAAGGTGAAAATATATGGTATATTTCTGTAAAAATCCCCATAATTCAATCCATAGCCTACTATAAACACATCTGGAATAGTAAACCCTACATAGTCCGGGCTGATGTCAGCTTCTCTTCTGCTTGGCTTATCCAGCATAACACAGGTTTTTACTGACCTGGGCCCTTTTTTCCCTATATAGTCAACTACTTCCTTCATGGTATTGCCTGAATCCATTATGTCATCAACTATAAGTACATCCTTATCCTTAATGTCTGTACGGATATCGTTTATTATTTCAACTATTCCTGAAGTCTTTTGGCTATATCCATAGCTTGAAGTGGTCATGAAGTCAATATTAACAGGAACAGTTATGGCTCTTACAAGGTCTGCAGCAAATACAAAGCTGCCCCTTAAAAGGGATATGACTACTAAGTCATTTCCTTCATAGTCTTTGGAGATTTCCTCTCCCAGTTCCTTAACCCTTTTGGCTATTTGCTCTTCATTAAACAATACTTTAGGCTTTCTATCCAATTCCAAGTAAACCTTCCCCTTTCATTTTCATTTGTATGTTACTATGTTGCCTTTTTTAAGAATCTCCTTGATTTCTCTTAATTCAACCAATATTTTATTCAGAGTATACTGAAGGCTGACTAAAATGATTATAACAGTAAAGATAATTACAGCTTTTAAATTCATACTTATCCCGCCTAAATTAGAATAAAATAATTTTGTGTAGATTATAACATAAATTTGCATTTTCATGAAGAGAAATATAAAAAATAATACCTTCCATATTTTCATATGGAAGGATTTCAAGCTTCTTCTTTGGCTAGTTCCATTCTGTTGTTGTCATTTTCTATGTACTCTAGCTTGGATATGGATACCTCATAGGCTACTTTTGTTTCGATTTCATTGTTTACCTTTTTCTGATATTCACGGCTTTGGATTCTCCCCCACACCTTCAAGTGGTCGCCTACTAATATGTTGTCGCAGAATCTTGCATTTCTCCCCCAAGCAATGCAAGGTATATAGTCCGATTTGTTATAAGCCCTGTTGACTGCCAGTAAAAGGTCTGATATTTCTCTTCCAAATGGAGTGGTTCTGTAAACGGGAGGCTTGCATATATATCCGTCCAGGAATATTTCATTGGGTGATTTCAGTGCCTCCTTTATTTCCTCCTGAGTCTTTAAAAGCTTTATATCCCTTGTAAATACAGTTAGTAACAGCTTACTGGAACCATCTACATAACGGTTATAAGAGCGCAGCTGACCAAATATCTTTACATATATGCCTTCTTTAAGGTCTAAATTAATTATAAGCCTTTCCGATATGGTTACAGGCAGTACATCTACAGTTTCACTCAATCTGGGAACCTCTAAATAAAAATTATAAAACCCTTCTCCGTACATTTCATGGCTGAATTCAATAGGCGATACCACCTTACCTGCAATCTCTACCACATTGGTTTCATTAGGATTATTTGCCAAAACTATCAACTCCCCCTTTATTCTTATGTTCTTTATAATCTATATTTATGTTTATTCAGCTTATCCTTTTATTATGATAGGAATAAAACCTAAATATAGATTATTTTTTTCTTTAGTACTATGTGTTTGATAACATTTTATCAAATTTTTCAAAAATAATCTACAAAATATTAACCAGCTAACGGCTAGCTGGTTAAAAATTTTTTGATTATATTTAATAATTCATACTGCTGAATTAATTGCAAAGGGTATTTTTCAATGTTTTTGGGCAGCTTAGGATATACACATATGATTTTTTTGGCAAATATGCTTTTAAAGATTGAATGAATTTTATCATTTATTTTCACTTTATTGTTTTTTTGTTGTTATTACTCGTTCAACTTCTGCCTTCCTGTGTTGTCTATATAGAAGTTATCCTTATATATCAGCTCTGATACTGGTACCAGCTTATAGCCTTCCTTTTGAAGCCTCTCTATTATTATGGGCAGGTATTCCAGTATATATTTTGCATTGTTGTGGAATAGGACAATGGAGCCATTCTGCACATTCCTTGTTACTCTGTCCACTACAGGCTGTACGCCTAATTCCTTCCAGTCCAGGGAATCCACATCCCATTGTATTACGTAATATCCATTATCCCTGCAGAGCTTTATAATCCTATCATCATAGTCTCCAAAGGGAGGTCTGAACAAGTTGGGCTTTTTGCCTATGAGCTTTTCAATCTTTTCAGATGTTATTTCCAGTTCCTTTATGGCTTGCTCGTCTGAAAGCTTTGTCATATATGGATGATTGGTGGAATGGTTGCCTATATCATGGCCTCTTTTATATATTTCCTTTACATAATCCGGATACTTATCTACCCAGAAGCCTACTAAAAAAAATGTTCCCTTTACATTGTATCTATCCAATATATCCAATATACCCAATGTATAATCTGATCCCCAGGCCGCATCAAAGGTTAATGCTATTTTCTTTTCCTCAGTATCTACGCTGTATATGGGAAGCTCTTTTCTATATGAGAATACTTCCAATATGTTCTTATCAGCTTTTACTACTGAATAGGATAATGAAATAAGTACAAGAAGCGCAATAATGGTAAGCTTATATGCCAGATTTGCATTAATTTTTTTCAACATATCCCCTCCTTTTTCCCTATTACTAATTTATTCGTAAATAGCACATATATTACTCTGTAAATATACATAATACTATTTACTATTATGTTATCTAAAATAATTTGAAGAATTCCGCTTATTTTTTTCAATTGCATATAAAATCTAATACTTCTAGCATTATTTATATTTTTTGGATTAATTTCTCACGGATATTTTAATGTATACCGGTTATATTAATAGTGCAGCAACTAATAAGTTGTTATAAGGAGGAGGAAAGAATGGCTAACAGAAATAGAATACTGGTCCCAGAAGCAAGGCAAGCACTAGAGCAAATGAAGCTGGAAATAGCAAGTGAACTGGGAATATCAAACTACAACACAGTAGACAAAGGAAATCTTCCATCCAGAGTAAATGGCTATGTTGGCGGTAACATGGTAAAAAGGCTTGTAGAAACTGCACAGAGCCAGATAGCAGGTAGAAGGTAATTAAAAATTTTATAAATTTAAAAGAGGTAAGTGGGAAACCACTTACCTCTTTCTGTTTGGCTGCTATTTTCTAAACAGCTCCTTTAAACAGGGGTATAACTGTCTGTATTTATTATATCTTAGGCTGTATAAATCCACTTTTTCCTTAATTGGGCAAATTGTATCAGTTACTTTTATCATTGTTCTGCAGGCTTCATCTACTGAATCATACAGTCCGTATCCTACAGAAGCCAGTATAGCTGCACCATATGCAGGCCCGTCATCTGAATTGACTTTTTTGACCTCTACATTCAGAACATCAGCCATTATCTGACACCAGAGGGCACTCCTTGCTCCTCCTCCGTTTATTGTAATCTCTGATATTTCAATTCCCATTTCCTTCATTATCTCAAATGTATCCCTTAGGGAGAAGGCTACTCCTTCAAGTACTGCCAGTGTCATATCCTTTCTGTCAGTTGTCATATCCATTCCCAGGAAGGTTCCTCGTGCATGGGGGTCATTGTGAGGGGTTCTTTCACCCATTAGGTAAGGTAGGAAGAAAACATTGCTGCTTGCATTTCTGTAGTCTATTTCACCAGTAATACCATCATAGTCATCGGATTTCAGTATATTTTCCATCCACCATTTCAGTGATGCTGCTGCAGCCAGTGTAACTCCCATAACGTGGTATTTTCCATTGGCATTGCAGAAGGAATGAAGCCTGTTATTTTCATCTACTACAAAATGAGGCGTATTAGCGTATACCACTCCTGAAGTACCCAGGGATACGGAACAGTCCTTTTCCCCTACAATTCCTCCTCCTATGGCTGCAACAGACTGGTCGCCTCCACCTATTACTATCTTTACATCCTTTTCAAGTCCCAGCTTATCTGCTAAATCTCCTTTTATACTTCCAATTGCCTCATAGGATTCATACAGCTTAGGAAGCTGGGACTCGGATATTCCAAGTATATTGAGCATATCCTGCGACCATTTTTTGTTTCCTACATCCAGATACAGTGTTCCTGATGCGTCAGAATAGTCTGTGGCAAATACGCCACTCATCTTATAGGCTATATAGTCCTTAGGAAGCATTATCTTTTTAATTCTCCTAAAGTTATCAGGTTCATTATTCCTTACCCACAGGACTTTTGGTGCAGTAAATCCTGCTATGGCTATATTTCCTGTCCACTGGGATATCTTTTCCCTTCCTATTTCTTCGTTTAAATACAGGCATTCCTTTTCAGTTCTCTGGTCGTTCCACAGTATTGCAGGTCTTATAACTTCATCATTTTCATCAAGTATTACCAGTCCGTGCATCTGTCCGCTGAGGGCTATGGATTTAACCTGCTTTCTGTCTATCCTTTCAAGGACTGCTTCAAGGCCTTTTAAAGTCATATTCCACCAGTCATCAGGATTTTGCTCAGACCACAATGGCTGAGGATAGGAAATTGGATACTCCATGCTAACAGAACTTATTATTTCTCCGATTTCATTTATAGCTATTATCTTAACTGAGGATGTTCCCAGATCTATTCCAATAAAGTTCATAACAATCTCCTTCCTTAAGTTATTTAATCCTTATAACGGCCTTGATCACGTCCTTTGGATTGGAGATTACAAAATCAAAAGCTTCCTTTGTGTTTTCAAAATCAAACTCATGGCTTACTATTCTCTTTATATCTATAGCCCCGCTGGCAATTGCGTTTATGGCTACAGGATACAGATTTCTGTAACGGAACACTGTCTTAATCTGTGCTTCCTTATTCATAAGCCTTGCAAAGTTGAATTCTATTATATCCTGTGGTGCCATTCCTACCATTACTATAGTACCACCGCGTTTTACAGCATCTACTGTCTGCTGTACAGTTATTACATTGCCTGCAGTTTCAAGTACCACATGGGCGCCTTTGCCATCAGTAATCTTCATTATCTCTTCTATTACATTTACTTCCCTTGCATTTATAACATGGGTTGCGCCTAATTCCTTTGCCTTTTCAAGCCTTTTTCCCAAAACGTCCACAGCAATTATGGTTGAAGCTCCTCTTGCCTTGCTTGACAGTAAACTGCACAGTCCAATGCACCCTACTCCAAATATTACAACTGTATCTCCAAGCTTTACTCCTCCCTGGCCTGTGGCATGGAGTCCAACGCTTAATGGCTCAACCAGTGCGCCTTCCACTGTGGAAACATTTTCAGGCAGCTTGAAGCACATGTCTTCAGGATGAGCAACGTAGTTTGTCAATACCCCATGATATGGTGGTGTTGCAAAGAATTCCACATCTGGACACAGGTTATATAGCCCGGATTTGCAGAACTCGCATTTTCCGCAGGTCTTTCCTGGCTCCAGTGCTACCTTATCCCCAATCTTCAGGCTTTTTACATTTTTACCTACTGCTACTACTTCTCCTGCTGATTCGTGGCCCAGTATTAAATCCCCCTCTACTATGAAATCGCCTATTTTCCCATGCTGATAGTAGTGAACGTCTGAGCCGCATATTCCTACAGCTTCTATTTTTACAAGTACTTCGTTATCCTTGATTTCTGGTACAGGTATCTCCTTCCATACCATATTGTATGTTCCACTCATGTATATAGCTTTGTTCTTCATAAGACACCCTCCTTTAAAAACTGGTGCGCGAATAAAATTCACGCACCATTATTAGTTTCATCCTACTGTATAGCTCCAGCTCTCCTGTGCATTTCTATATATTCATCTACATTGTCCTTGGTAATTAATGGACAATCGATGTCAATGTTTATTTCTGTTTCTTCTCCAGTTAACAGCTTATGGGCTGTATCAAGAAGTGCTTCTGCAAGGTCATAAGCACTTTGAAGGCTTGTAGAAGTCATTAATCCTTCCTTAATCAATAAGCATGCTTCAGCTGTTCCGTCTACACCAAATGCCAATATGTCCTTGTATTTTGGATTATCCTTAACAACTTCCAATGCTCCTGCTGCCATGTTGTCATTCATTGATATGATGGCATCAATCTTGTCGTTGGCTTGAACCCAAGTTTCCATGTAGTTCATAGCTTCGTCCTTGTTCCAGTTAGCTATTTCTTCTCCAACTATCTTTACATCTGGTCTCTTTTGGAAGAATTCAATTTCCCATGCTCTACGTCTTTCATCAGCATGGAAGTTTCCTGGAGGCCCATTTAATACTACTACATTGGCACCTTCTGGAACCAGTTCAAGAGCCAGGTCGCAGTTTACCTTAGCTTGCATATATGGGTCTGCGTCTACTGAAGATGAGCCTTCAATTCCAGCTATACGAGCATTTGTAGTTATAGTGATTATTCCTGCTTGAACTGCTTTTTCAGCATATGGTCTTTGTGCTTCTCCGTTGTTTGGCTGGATTATTATTACGTCGTATTTATTTGCAATGGCTGATTCGATTAATGCGTTTTCAGTATCATCGTTTGCCTGACCGTCAAATACATCAAGAGTAATGTCGTCATATTTTGCAGCTTCTTCCATAACTGAGTTTGCCAGCCAAGCTGCAAATGAGTCTGCCTGTGCGCGGGCAATAAAAGCTATCCTGTATTTGCCATCTTTTTTTCCTTCATTGCCGCTGTTGTTTGAACATCCAGTCACAAATGTGACTAGCATGAGAACAACAAGTAATAATGATACTGCCTTTTTCATTTTAAAACCTCCATTTCATTATTTTTTCTATGTGAACTCAAATGGACCTAAATCCATTTGAGTTACATTCTTTATGCACTTTGAACTTTTTTGCCTTTCTTCCTGGACTTAGCCCAGATGTCATAGATTACAGACAGAGCAATTATTGCACCTCTTACTACTTGTTGCAGGTAGGAGTGAACTCCAACCATAACCATTATGTTGTCCAAAAATCCTACTATAAATGCACCAGCTACAGTACCTATGGCATTGCCTACACCGCCTGTAAAGCTTGTTCCACCTATAACGGTAGCAGTAAGTGCCTTAAACTCATAGCCCTGAGCTCCATTTGGCATACCTCCGTTTACACGGGACATGAATATTACTCCTGCAATACCAACGAATATGCCGTTTAAAATGTAGGCTTTCATCTTTACCTTATTTACATCAATTCCTGAGGCGTTTGCTGCTTCCTCATTTCCTCCAATGGCATATACTGACCTCCCAAATACTGTATGCCTCAAAATATATGCAGTTATAGCCAAAGTAATGACCAGCATGATTATTGGGTTAGGAATTCCAAGGGTTTCTCCCTGGCCAAATACTACATAATCTCCAATCTGATATATGTTTTGACCCTTTGTATACAAAAGTGCTGCTCCACGTGCCATGGTCATCATGGCCAAAGTGGCTATAAAAGGTGGAGTCTTGAATTTGGTTATCATGAATCCGCTTATGATATTACATATAACTGCCACTATAATTGAAACTAAAAATGAAAGTATTAAAGAACCTGTATTTACATAAGTTGATACTGATAAAACTCCAGCTAGTGCCAGAACTGAACCGGATGATAAGTCCAGCATTCCTGCAATAACCAGTATGGTCTGTCCAAAAGCCAGAATTGTACTTACAGAAATCTGATTAGCAACGTTTTTCAGGTTTTGTGGTGTTATAAAGTTTTCATTTGCCATCCAGCTGATAAGAAATAATACTACCAATACCAAATAAATGCTGTATTTGCTTAAAGTATTGAATATTGAACCATTTAACCTACCTTTTTCCATCTTTGTCACCCCTAATTAATATTTAAAGCAGTGGCATGCTTCATTATCCTTTCCTGAGAAAACTCGCCACGTTGCAATTCACCAACAATTTTTCCCTTTGCCATTACATAGATTCTGTCGCACATTCCAATTAATTCGGGCAGTTCTGATGAAACCATAATAAGTCCTTTTCCTTCCCTTGCAAAGCGCACCATAAGCTTGTATATTTCATATTTTGCACCTACGTCTATTCCACGGGTAGGTTCATCCATTATGAGTATCTTTGGATCTATCATCATGCATTTTGCCAAAATAACCTTCTGCTGATTCCCACCGCTTAGGTTTTCAACCAATGTTTCAAGGTTAGGCGCCTTTACATTCATGCTGTTGCAGTATTCTGTTACAGTTTCCACCTCTTCCCTTTTATGCAGGTATCCATTGTATATAAACCTTTTCAGGCTTGACAGAGATACGTTTTCTTTAATATCACGTACAGGTATGATTCCATATCTTCTTCTGTCTTCTGAAATCATTATCATATTGTTATCAATGCTGTTCTTGACGCTGTTTATCTTTACAGATTTGCCGTCTATTATTATCTCTCCTGTATCATAGGGATCCAGTCCAAATAGAGCCCTCATTACTTCTGTTCTTCCTGCTCCCATAAGTCCTGCAAATCCAATAATTTCTCCCTTTCTCAAGTAGAAGCTGACATCCTGGAATTTTCCACTGCTTGAAAAGTTCTTAACCTCAAGTATTTTTTCCCCTATTTCAACTTCTTCCTTCGGATAGTTGTTTTCCAGCTTCCTTCCAACCATTTGGGCTATAACTGTTTCCATATCGTAATTTTCTTTTTTTCTGGTTTCTATTATTACTCCATCCCTCAGAATTGTTATCTCATCAGCTATTTCAAATACCTCATCCAGCTTATGGGATATATATATTATGCTTACGCCTTTTGCCTTCAGATTTCTTATTTTGCCAAATAGTATATCTACTTCCTTCTGGGTAATGGCTGATGTAGGCTCATCCATTATTATTATCTGTGAATTGTAGGATACAGCCTTTAGTATCTCCAGCATCTGAATATCGGATATGGACAGGTCCTTCAGCTTAGTAGTAGGGGAATAATTAAGGCCCTCATTTCTTAGAAGTTCCAAAGTCCTTTCCCTTATTTCCTTCCAGTTAACTTTTCCATATCTGTCCTTTGGCCAGTTGCCTACGAAAAAGCTTTCCTCAACTGTCATTTCAGGCATATAGTTTAACTCCTGATGTATCATTGCAATTCCCAGTTTCCTTGCATGTATAGGAGAGTTGATATTGACAGGCTTTCCATCAATAAGTATCTCTCCGGAATCCGGTTTATATATCCCATTGATTATTTTCATCAGCGTGGATTTTCCTGCTCCATTTTCACCGCATATGGCATGTACAACTCCTCTTTTTACTTCAAAGCTTACATTGTTCAGTGCCTGTACCCCGGGAAATGCCTTGCTGATATTTCTAATTGTTAATTTTACATCACTCATGTTAAACCCTCCTTTCTTGTGAAAACCTATTCCTGGCTATAATGTGCTTTCTCTTTTGATCAATTCCGTCTTAATCAGATAATCCCTGACTTCTACCTTTTCTCCATTTATCTGCTTTATTAAAAGCTCTATCAGAAGAGTTCCTATTTCCTTTATGGGCTGGCGTATAGTTGTCAGTGCAGGGTATAGAAGCTCTCCAATAAAACTATCGTCAAATCCTATCAGCTGAACCTCTTCAGGAACCTTAACTCCTTTGCCCTTTAAATACTTTAGCGTTACAGCAGCTGCTATATCGTTGAACACGAATATTCCATCATATTTTTCAATGTTTTTTATTCTTTCCAGATATTCTTCCAGTATCTGTACCTGAAAGTCAGTTTCAAATTCCACCACATCTACATTAACTCCCTTTTCATAAGCTGCATCTACAAATCCCTTGCACCTCAATTCTGTAGCTTCAAAGTTATGGGGGCCCTTTATGTGGAGTATTTTTCTGCAGCCTGTGTCATACAGATGGTTGAAGGCTATTCTTCCTCCATTGTAGTTATCTGAGGATACTGTAATGACAGAGGGGGATATGTGATTTTCGAAGGATATTACAGGGATCTTTATGCCTTCATATTCCTCCTTGCACTGGCTTCTGGAAGCAATTATGCCTGACACCCTGTAGCTTTTCAATACCTCCAGGCATTCCAGCTCCTTTTCCCTGTTATCTTCTGTATTGCATAAAAACAAGGAATATCCCATTTTGTTAGTGTAATCCTCTATTACTGTTGCCATCTGATTAAAAAAGGGGTTAGTAATATTTGGAATCATCAGGGCTATGGTTCTTGAGTTTTTTGTAAATATTGCCCTTGCTAATGCATTCGGAGTATATCCTGCCTTTTCAATTTCCTGCTGTATTCTCTTTTTGGTCTTTTCGCTTACATAGCCTGTACCATTTAAATACCTGGATACTGTGGCAATACTGACTCCTGCTCTTTCTGCTATATCTCTAATATTGGACATAATATACTCCCCTTTTTATGACATAATATTAACTATGTGTAACATGTTACATATATATCAATAAAAAATTAGTATGTTACTATGTAACATGTTTCATGCTTTAAGAGTATATTATCACTATAAAGCGATAATGTCAATAAACTTTTGCAATTTATTAAATCACGGTTTCAAAAGAAACCGTGATTTGTGTTATACTATATGATATAATTTAACTATTGGATTATTTGCGCAAATCTATTCATTTTTATAATTAATCCAAAGGGGTGTCATATATGTTTTTTGAAAATACTGAGGATCTTGCACAGAATAAGCTGCTCTTATTGTACATTATAGATAAATCTGACAACTCGCTAAGCAACAATGAAATTACTGAGCTGGTTTTGAAGCATAACTATATGAATTACTTTATGGTTCAGCAGTACCTGTCTGAGCTTGTAACTTCCGGATTTATAGAATACAAGGGCCATAAGGATAGGAAGGTGTATAATCTTCTGGAAAAGGGCAAAACTGCACTAACATATTTTGAAAAAAGAATTCCCGATGATATAAGGAAGCAGATATTGAAATTGTTTTCAAAGGATGCTGAGAAAAAAAATAAACCTACCCATATTGTAGGAGATTATTATAAAAAATCCAACAATGAATATACTGTTAACCTTAAGCTGATTGAAAATGCCGAAACTCTGTTAAGCCTTTATTTAAGCGTGCCTTCAAAGAAGCAGGCTGAAAAGATATGCCAGGTATGGAAGGATAAGACTGAGTACATATATAAGAATCTGCTGAATATTCTGTTTGATGACGATATAACCTCATTTTAGCACAAATATTCCATTTGGCTCTTTTCCAACCTTGATATTATCAACAATCCTGTTTTGCTTAATATCAAATAAGGTAAGAACGTTGTTGGAGGTGTTTGTAATAAACAGCATATCCTCTCCATCCCAGCCCAGCTTGTTTGGCATCCCTGAAAGGTAGGTTTTGCTTGATAAATCCCTGCTTTCTATATCCATCCTGTAGAGATAGCCATTGTCCATATTGGTGACAAACACTATCTCTCGCCCTCTGATTATCATCATATCATTGAATATGCCCTTGAAGTTGCCAATGTTTATCTCCACATTGCGCGTTAAATCTATTATGGATAGATTGCTGATATCCGTTACGCCATTGTTAATATGTGTCAGCACAAAAAGGAGGCTGTCTTTTAGTATCATTTTAACAGGATTATTTTTTATTTTTATTGATGTCTTATCATGGCTTATTAAATCTATGATTTCAATGCTCTGCCCATAATAGCTGGCAATGTATATCTTCTTCGACTTCTCATCAATTTCAATATCTACGGGCTTTCCTCCAACCTGTATGTTTTCCGCAAGAGTAAAAGCTACTGTGTCTATTACCGACACTGAATTGGAATCGCTATTGACAATGAAAAGGCTGTTTTCAAAGCATTTTATACAGGTGGGGTTTTTCCCTACGGCTAATATGTCTTTAACCTTTTTTTCTTTCAGGTCAATCTTTAAAATTGAATTGTCAAATACATTTGTACAGTACAGGTTTTCTCTGCTGTCACCTTCAAGCTCATAGGGGCCAAGGTATATATTCTGCATGTTCCTGTTGCCACTATAAAGTATTGATTCCTTAAGGTCCATGATTTCAGTTTCTGCCCCTAAAAGGTCTATAAATGTAAGGGAATCATCTCTTGTATTTGCAACTACTACTTTTTGACTATTCAATATGTCACCTCCATCCACTATATAAGTCAATCTATGCTTAATAGCGGATTTCGGTGATACCATCATCTATTTAATATTCCTTTAACAATTTGCCAGCAATAAATTTTTCATCAGCTTTTATGTTTCTTCTTTTCACTTCCCTGATAAGTATATGAACCTGGGATTTTGCTTTTCTTATGCTGTCCAAATCGCAGCTTTCAGACAGCGTTCTCAGCCTTTCCATCTTCCTGAGGGTTAATTCCAGCAATTCATCGTCTGTAAAAGTACCAATTATATTCATAAAAAAACCCCCCATAGAACTTATAGTAATTTATATTCTATGGAAGGGACATATATAACTAATTGTTTCCAAGGACCATTTTTCTGATGTCCCCTATTAGATAAAGGGAACCGGTAAACAGAATCAGATCCTCTCCATCTGCCAGTTCATAGGCTTTTGAAACTGCTTCCCTTAAGGATTTTCTCACATGGGTATGGGTGTTATACCTTTTTATTATCCTTTCCAGGTCTTCTGCATCCATTTTCCTGTATATATTAGCTTCCGTCACTACCACCTCATCTGCCTTATCTACCAGTGCCCTCACCATGGGCTCAACTTCCTTGTCCTTTAGTATTCCTATTCCCAGTATCAGCCTTCTGTAGTTAAACCTATCAATATTTTCACGCAATACCCTTATGCCCTGAATGTTATGTGCCCCATCTATTATGAAAAGGGGGTTTCTCTTGAGTACTTCAAGCCTTCCAGGCCATTTTGTATTTTTGAGCCCTCTTCTTAAGGCTTCCTCCGAAATGTCAACCATTCCCCTATCTTTAAGCATAACAAGCGCTGTAAGGGCCAATGTGGCGTTAAATACCTGGTGCTTTCCTATGAGGCTTATTTCCAAATTATCATAGTATTTTCCATTGTACCTGTAGTTAAATGCACCTCCTGATTCATCTAGCCTTAGTATTTCCACATTTTCCATAGGGCATACTTCAAGGGTTGCCCCTCTTTTTTCTGCTACTTCCCTTATGGTATTAAGGGCTTCCTCAGCCTGGGGGTAGGTTAACACAAGCCCGTTGTCCTTTATGATACCTGCCTTTTCATAGGCAATCTTTGCCAAGGTGTCTCCCAGCACATCCATGTGGTCATAGTCTATGGTGGTAATTACTGAAATAAGGGATTCCCTTATGACGTTGGTGGAATCAAGCCTTCCTCCAAGGCCTACTTCCAGCACCACATAGTCTGTATTTTCCTCTCTGAAATACACAAATCCGATAGCTGTTACTATTTCAAAGGTGGTAGGATGTGTATATCCTTCCTCAAGCATTATATCTATGCTGTTTTTGACCCTTTCGGTTATTTCTGCAAGCCTTTCATCGGGAATATCCTCCCCGTTGATGGATATCCTCTCATTGAATCTCTCCAGATAAGGGGATGTGAAAAGCCCTGTCTTATATCCTGCTTCCTTCAATACAGTTGCTATGTAGGATGCTGTTGAGCCTTTTCCGTTGGTGCCTGCAATATGGATGCATTTTAAGTCCATATGGGGGTTCCCCAACAGCTCCAGAAGCCTTTCTATTCTTTCCAACCCCAGCCTTGAACCAAACTTATTCTTGTCGTTTATATAGTTTAAAGCCTCCTGATAGTCCATAATACTCCCTCGATTCCCTTAGATTCAGGGTGGCAAAGCCACCCTGTATTAGCTGTTCTTTAAGCTGTTTAACCTCTGCAGTACCTTTTCCATCATGTTCTCATATTTTTCAAGCTTTTCTTTTTCCTTTTCCACTACTTCCCTTGGAGCCTTGCTTACAAATCCTTCGTTGGAAAGCTTTCCTTTAACCCTCTTCAGTTCTCCTTCCAGCTTTTCCTTTTCCTTCTCAAGCCTTTCAATTTCCTTGTCTATGTCTATTATGTCCTTTAATGGAATGAATATCTCGCATCTGTCTAATACAACTGACAGGTTGTTTTCTCCAAGGGATTCCTTATTGTCCTGAATTGTTATGTTGTCTGCGCTGGCAAGGTTTATGAAATATCTTCTTCCGTATTCTATTATGTCCTTTATGTCCTCTTCCCTTGTTACAAATATCAGATTGGCCTTTCTGGATGGTGCTACGTTCATCTCCTGCCTTGCATTTCTTATGCCCTTTATGGCGCTCATTATAAAGCTCATCTTCTTTTCAGCATCCTGGTCTTCATTTTCCTCATTAAATTTTGGCCAGTCGCTTACAATAAGGGGCTTTTTCCTTTCAGGCAGGTGCTGCCATATTTCCTCGGTTATAAATGGCATAAATGGATGGAGAAGCTTCAGTATGTTTTCAAGTACCCTTAACAGCACCTTCTGTGCCGTTTCCTTGCTTTCCCTGTTTTCTCCATACAGCCTTGGCTTAACCATTTCAATATACCAGTCGCAGTACTCATCCCAAATGAAGTCGTATATCTTCTGTGCTGCAATTCCTATTTCATATCTTCCCAGAGCATTTGTTACTTCCCTTATAACGGTGTTTATTCTTGATATTATCCATTTGTCCTCTTCTTCTAACATGCTCTTCTCAATTTTATCTAATGCTTTTTTTTCATCCAGATTCATGAGGACAAATCTAGTTGCATTCCAAAGCTTGTTTGCAAAGTTTCTGTTGGCCTCTACCCTTTCCATGTAAAAGCGCATGTCATTTCCAGGAGTGTTTCCGGTAACCAGCGTAAATCTCAATGCATCTGCTCCGTATTCATCTATTATATCAAGGGGGTCTATGCCGTTTCCAAGGGACTTGCTCATCTTTCTTCCCAATGAGTCTCTTACAAGCCCTGTTATGAATACATCTTTAAATGGTACCTCTCCCATCTGCTCCAAGCTTGAAAACACCATTCTAACTACCCAGAAAAATATGATGTCGTAGCCTGTTACCAAAACGTCTGTTGGGAAGAAGTATTTAAGCTCCTTTGTATCCTCAGGCCATCCTAATGTTGAAAAAGGCCATAATGCTGATGAAAACCAGGTATCCAGGGTATCAGGGTCCTGATATATGTTGGTGCTGCTGCATTTTGTACACTTTTCAGGCTTCTTCCTTGCAACCATTACTTCTCCACAGTCTTCACAGTAGTAAACAGGAAGCCTGTGTCCCCACCAAAGCTGCCTGGATATACACCAGTCCTTTATGTTTTCAAGCCAGTGGGTGTATATTTTTCCAAATCTATCGGGTATAAATCTCAACTTGCCTTCCTTATAGACATCCAGAGCAGGTTTTGCCAGTGGCTCCATCTTTACAAACCACTGCTTTGATATTAGGGGCTCTACTGTGGTTTTACACCTTTCGCAGTGCCCAACGCTATGATTGTGCTTCTTAACTTCAACCAGATACCCCTGCTCCTTCAGGTCCTCTACTATTCTCCTTCTGGCTTCGTATCTATCCAGTCCATTGTATATTCCGCCATTTTCATTTATGGTTCCATCTCCATTCATTATTACGCACTGCCCAAGTCCGTGCCTTTCCCCTACTTCAAAGTCATTGGGGTCATGGGAAGGTGTTATCTTTACTGCTCCTGTTCCAAACTCCATCTCTACGTATTCATCTGCTATTATCGGAATTTCCCTGTTCATAAGTGGCAGTATGGCAGTTTTCCCTATGAAGTCCATGTACCTTTCATCTTCAGGGTTTACTGCTATGGCCAAATCCCCCAGCATTGTCTCAGGCCTTGTGGTGGCTATTACTATGTGGCCTGATTCGCCCTTTATAGGATACCTTATATACCAGAGGTGGCCTTCTGTATCCTCATGCTCTACTTCAGCATCAGATATGGCTGTTCTGCAGCTTGGGCACCAGTTTATTATTCTGTCTCCTCTGTATATCAATCCCTTTTCGTATAGCCTTATGAATACCTCTTCAACTGCTTTGCTCAATCCTTCATCCAGTGTAAATCTTTCCCTGTCCCAGTCGCAGGAAACTCCAAGCTTCATCAGCTGGTTGTTTATGTTTCCGCCGTATTTTCTGGTCCATTCCCAGGCTTCCTTCAGGAATCCTTCTCGGCCTAATTGCTCCTTGGATTTTCCTTCCTTCTTTATCTTTTCAACTACCTTGGCTTCAGTGGAAATGCTGGCATGGTCTGTTCCAGGCTGCCACAGGGCTTCATAGCCTTCCATGCGCTTCCACCTTATGAGTATATCCTGAATTGTATTGTTTAAAGCATGCCCCATGTGAAGGTTTCCTGTTACATTTGGAGGTGGCATCATTATGGTATAGGGCTTTTTCTCCTCATTTACCTCTGCCTTAAAATAGCCGTTGTCCTTCCAGTATTTGTAGATTCTGTCTTCGAAGTCCTTTGGGTTATAGGTTTTAGATAGATTCTCCAGCATTGTTATCCTCCTTATATTGAAATATTTGCATTTGTAGTCAAACAGTATATAAAAAACCCTTCGCTCCTTGATAAAGGGCGAAGGGACATCCGCGGTACCACCTTAATTCCATAGCTAGCTATGGCACTTGATAATTATAACGGTATAACCGTATTAGCCTACTTTATTTTCAGCTAAATGCTCCGAAGCTACCTTCAGTAAACATTGCCTATGGGAAACCTTTCAGCCTACGGATTTCCCTCTCTGTATAGGGTATTTACCTACTCCTCTTCGTCATTGCAGCATATGAAATTATTACTCATAATTATATAGTCAATTTTTCCAGCTGTCAATACTATCTCATATAATCGCTGTCCCTGTCCTTGGACATGAATATCTTGAAATAGTTTAAAAATGCCAGCAGGTTTAATGTTACCGTTGTAAGTATAAGCAGATTAACAAGTGTTGCAGATGGAATTTTGAATACTATGGACAGTATTGCAGCATAAAATGAAGCTGTGGCTATTTTGCCGTACTTGTTTGATGGGAGCACCCTCTTTTCCTTGAACAAATAGATGATGAAACCTCCCAGTATCATGAGTATCTCTTTTATTCCTATGATTAATAAAACCCACGGAGATATCAGCTGTGCAGAAGTAAAGCTAATGAGCACTGCAAAGGTCATAAGCTTATCTGCCAGTGGATCCAATGCTGCCCCCAGCTTTGATACCATGCCGTACTTTCTTGCTATACGGCCATCCAGCATGTCTGTCAGACCTGCTAATATGTATATTATTCCAGAATATAGAATTCTGTTCTCTTCTAAAGTATAGAACACGAACAAATATAATGGAACCAAAATGATTCTGATAATAGTCAATATATTAGGAATAGTCACATATAACCCTCTTTCCAATATTTTATATATATTGTAACCAAAAAACCATCTTAAGAATAATATATCTTAGAGAACCACCATTATTTTTATAATATTATAGGGGGGATAAGATGTCAAAGGTTTTTAAAACAATTTCCATATTTTTGTTGATTGTTATGGGAGTTGCTTTGGTGTTAACGGCTTGTCAGCCAAAGAGCCAGCTGAAAAAGGTTACCCTGTTTGAAGTTACTCACTCCCTTTTCTACACTCCCCAGTATGTAGCCTTGGGCTTGGGCTTCTTTGAAGAGGAAGGATTGGAAATTGAACTTGTGGACGGAAAAGGCGCTGATAAGGTTATGGCTGCCTTGCTAAGCGGAGATGCGGACATAGGATTCATGGGACCGGAAGCTACCATATACGTATACAATGAAGGCAAGGAAAACCATTCCATTATATTTGCCCAGCTTACCCAAAGGGACGGATCCTTCCTTGTAGCAAGAGATCCAGACCCCGATTTTACCTGGGATAAACTGAAAGGCAAGGAAGTCCTTGGAGGAAGGAAGGGCGGAATACCTTACATGACATTGGAGTATGTTGTCAAAAGCCATGGATTAACCCCTGGAGTGGATGTAAACCTGAGGACGGATGTACAGTTTGATGTGCTTGCAGGAGCATTTGTTGGAGGCGAAGGGGATTATGTAGCATTATTTGAACCTGTGGCATCCAGCCTAGAAAAACAGGGACAGGGATATGTTGTTGCATCCATAGGTGAGGAGGCAGGATATATACCATATACATGCTACTCAGCCCTAAAGAGCACAATAGAAAAGGACCCTGAGCTTATTCAATCCTTTACAAATGCACTGTATAAAGGCATGCTGTGGGTACAGAATCACAGTCTGGAGGAAATAGCAGAGGTAGTTAAGCCGTATTTCCCTGATACTGATGATGACGTACTTATTTCACTCATTGAAAGATACAGGAAACAGGACAGCTGGAAGCCTGACCTGGTAATTACCGAAGAAGGATTAAACAGGCTTATGGAAATCATGGAACTGGCAGGAGAACTGGATAAAAGGGCAGATTACAGCGCTATAGTAAATACAAGCTTTGCTGAGAAAGCCATGAAAAATGTAAACCTTGACTAGCCCATGGGGAGAAGCAAGGCTTCTCCCTGAATGTAAAGAATTTTATAAAAATAGTTACAAATTAGTTACATTTTCCACTTTTCTTATTCCCAGTTTTATTATATACTATTATAAAGGTTAACTAGACTCAAAGGGGATGTTAATATGCCGAAAAAGAACACCATAAAAAGAAATGTGTGCGTTATGACAATTGCCGGAGCAATTTTATTTAGCCCTGCTTTTGTACAAGCCGAACTGGGAGATACTGTCCTTGTTATGGGTGTGGAACATGAGGATGTTAAGACACTCCAGCAATATCTTATTGACTTAGGATACCTGGAGATGGAAGAAACCAGTACATATTTTGGTGAGGAAACTCACAATGCTTTGGTTAAATTTCAGGAAGATAATGGACTAAATGCAGATGGTTCCTTTGGGCCTGAAACATATAAAGCACTTGTAGAAATTGTGTCCAAATATGAACCTTTAACATATAGCCGCCCTCTCAAAAAGGGAATGCGTGGAGAGGACGTCAGGAAATTACAGGAAAGACTTAAGGTACTAGGATTTCTGGTTATAGATGAGTGTACAGACTATTACGGGTCCATGACCAAGGAGGCTGTAATAAACTTTCAAAGGGAATACGGGCTTAAAGTGGATGGAATTGCAGGCCCTGAAACATTCAGAACGCTTAATCTTGCTCTAAAGGATGTTACAGACAGTACCATATTAATGCAGTCATCAAGAAGCGGATCCTTTATAAACAGCATTGGTGAGAGCATTGCTAAAGCTGCCAGGGAGTATCTGGGCTGCAAATACCAATATGGAGGCAGCGGACCTAATGCCTTTGACTGTTCAGGGTTTACCAAATTCATATATGGAAAATTTGGAATTGAGCTGCCACGCTCTTCATCTGATCAGGCAACTGTAGGCACAAAGGTTGGCAGAGATGAGCTTCAGATTGGCGATTTGCTCATATTCAGCAACACTTACAGAAAAGGCCCAAGCCACACGGGCATATACCTGGGAAACAACAAGTTCATCCATGCAAGCACTTCTAGCAAGGGTGTAATAATATCAGACCTTAATTCAGATTACTATAGAAAGCACTTCTCCTATGGAAGAAGAGTTTTTTAGAAAAGTATTTTAATCATTGACACAGGGACAAGCCCTGTGTCTTTGTTTTATTTCTATCTTTCTATAAATCCAACCTTCCTGTATACCTTCCTCAAGGTCTTGTTGGAAACATAGTTTGCCCTTTCTGCTCCCTTTTTATATACGCTTTCCAGATAGTCCTTGTTTTTCATATAGTAGTTGTATTTTTCCTGTATTGGAGCAAGGCCACTAACCACCACTTCTGCCAGGTCCTCCTTAAACTGGCTATACCCTTTTCCTTCGTACCTCTTCTCAATATCCTCTATGGAATCCCCGCTGAAGGCAGAGTATATTTCAATCAGATTCTTAATTCCTGGCTGCTCATCACTGTATTTTACTTGCCCTTTTAAGTCTGTTACTGCTCTTCTTATCTTTCTTCTTATGGCATCGGGACTATCAAGAATCAGTATATATGCGTTTTCGTTTTCATCTGATTTGGACATTTTCTTTTCAGGATTCTGAAGGCTCATAATCCTTGCGCCTTCTTTTTTGATTAATGGCTCCGGTATTTTAAATGTGGGGCTGTATTTGTTGTTGAACCTTTCAGCCAGGTCCCTGGCAAGTTCCAGATGCTGCTTCTGGTCCTCCCCTACAGGCACAAGATCCGTCTGATACAGCAATATATCTGCTGCCATGAGCACCGGATAGGTAAATAATCCTGCATTTACATTTTCCCCGACTTTCTGGGACTTTTCCTTGTACTGGGTCATTCTGCCAAGCTGCCCCATGTAGCTCATGGTGTTAAGTACCCAGCAGAGCTCTGCGTGGGCAGGCACATGGGATTGAATGAATATGGTACATTTCTCCGGATCCAGCCCGCAGGCTAGATATACTGCCAAAAGCTCCAATGTATTCTTCCTTAGGTTCTTTGGCTCCTGAGGTACGGTTATTGAATGCAAATCCACTATGGAATAAAAGCAATCATATTCATCCTGAAGGGAAATCCAGTTCCTTATTGCTCCTATATAGTTTCCAATGGTTAAGCTTCCCGATGGCTGTACGCCACTGAATACAACTTTTCTTTCTTCCATGCAATACCTCCCTTTACTCTATATATTATAATTTTTGATAAAAACTCAGGCTAAACAAGACAAATAAGACAAAAGAACCGTCCCCTTTGCACTAAAAACCCTTTCGCCTCTAAACAGAGACGAAAGGGTTGCTTCCGTGGTACCACTCTTATTGGCAATATGCCCGCTCTAATCCTCTAAGGGGGATTATCCCTAATATCCTACTTTAAGTTCAGATATAAGCTCCCAAGCCCATTCAGCATAACAGTATCATCAGGCTTCCACCGTCCCTGACTCGCTATAGACCTTTATTATGCCTACTATTCTTGGTCAACGCTTTTTATTGGCCTTTTTTTACATTATATACGATTATAAGCAAAAGTCAACCTGATTTTAGATGACATACATTAAATATTGGCCTCTATTTATCCTTACTACCCTGGCTGGCACTCCAACAGCAGTTGCATAGGGAGGTATATTATCAAGCACTACTGCATTTGCTCCTACTTTTGCACCTCTTCCTATGGTAACAGGGCCCAGTATCTTTGCTCCGGCACCTATCATTACATTATCTTCCACTGTAGGATGCCTTTTAGCCTTTGGGTCCCCTCCAATTCCCCCTAAGGTTACCCCATGGTATATGGTAACATCATCTCCAATTTCTGCAGTTTCTCCTATTACCACTCCCATACCATGGTCTATGAACAACCTCCTGCCAATTTTGGCACCAGGGTGAATTTCAATTCCTGTTACCCTCCTTGCATGCTGGGATATAATCCTTGCCAGGACAAACCTTCCCTTTTTATACAGCCTATGACTTATTCTGTGGTATATTATTGCCTTTAAGCTTGGGTAGCAAAGCAGGACTTCCATAATATTTTTTGCAGCAGGGTCCTTTTCCAGTATATTCCTTGCCTCTTCCAATATCATCCTGATCATGGTATCACTCTTCTCTAAACAGTGCTGTGGACAGATATCTTTCTCCCGTATCAGGAAGGACTGTTAAAACCTTTTTGCCTGGCCCCAGTTCCCTTGCTATTTTCAGTGCTGCATATACATTGGCACCTGAGGATATTCCGCAGAATATGCCTTCCCTTGCCCCTAAAAGCCTTGAAGTTTCCATGGCATTTTCATCTTCCACTGTTATTATCCTGTCTAATATATCCCTGTTTAAAATGCCTGGTATGAAGTTGGCACCTATACCCTGTATTCCATGGCTGCTTGCCTTTCCTTCTGAAAGGAGAGGAGATTTTTTAGGCTCCACTGCAACAACCAGAGTGTTTTCATTTACTTCCTTCAGCCTCTTTCCAACTCCCGATATGGTACCTCCGGTACCTACGCCTGCCACAAAGGCATCTACGCTTCCCATATCATTTAATATTTCCACTGCTGTAGTTTCGTAATGTGCCTTGACGTTGGCAGGGTTTTCAAACTGGTTAGGCATAAAGTACCCGTATTCTTCTGCCAGTTTCTTTGCCTTGTCTACTGCACCCTTCATGCCAAGTGCTCCCTCTGTCAGTATCAAATCTGCACCAAAGGCCTTCATAAGCTTTCTTCTCTCTATTGACATGGTTTCAGGCATTACTATCTTTACCTTTATGCCCATTGAAGCCCCTATCATGGCTAAAGCAATGCCTGTATTCCCGCTTGTTGGCTCAATAATCGTACCTCCTGTATTAAGCTGTCCTCTTTCCAGGGCGTCCATTATCATGTATAATGCTGGCCTATCCTTTACACTTCCTGCAGGATTGAAGAACTCAACCTTTACGTATACATCTGCCATGTTTTCATCCACTATGCTGTTTAGCTTTACAATTGGTGTTTTTCCTATGGTTTCATGAATGCTATTGTATTTCATACACATTCCCTCCATTTTTTATTATTTCTATTATATTTGATATTATTATGCTTAGTGATAATAAAAAACCTTTTGCCACTGTAATAAATACAGAGGCAAAAGGTTACCTTTCGCGGTTCCACTCTGCTTGGGACAAAAAATCCCATCTTGTTCGAGTACTTACATACTCTAGCTCTGTAACGGGAGCTGCCGTATTGGTCTACTGTAATTTCGACCAAAATGCTCAATGGTGCACTTCAAATATACTCCGTATAGATTCCTCTCACCAGTTGGAATCCTCTCTGGGATACTTCATATATTTTACTTTACCATTTCATAGCATTTTAGTAGGAATTAATTTATTAATATAATATACCATAAGTGTGAAAAATGTAAACACCTTTTTTGAAATTTTTCAGGTAAAAATTCACTTTTAATTCAAGGATTTAATTACCATTTTGTAGCACATGTCCATGGCTTTTGCCGTATCAATATTCGCATAGCGTTCCCTGTTGTTTATATAGCTTAGAAATCCAGCTATTGAGCTTGTCATAACCATTCTCTTATAGTACTGGTCTTCTTCTGAGGAAATAATCCCTTCCTCATAGCCCATTTGCAGAAGATTATCTATAATTCCTTCTATCCTCTGAATGTATAAAGGTATAAGGTCCTCTTCATCAATAATATACTCATATAGCTGGCTAATACCTCCTGTAGACAGGAGGAGGTTAATTGTGGAGGACTTGTTATCAAAGTTCTCCACAATTATTTTTAAAGCCTCATAGTATCTGCTTTTAAAGTCAAGCTTTGATTCTATTCTTCTTATGGCATAATCCATTTCCTGTTCTATGTTATATAGAATTGATTTTGATATTACCTCTTCCTTTGTGCTGAAATATTCGTATATTGTTCCCTTTCCAACTCCTGATGCTTGAGCAATTTCTGAAACTGTAACGGAATAAACATTTGCTCCCCTTCTAATGAGGTCTATAACGCCGTTGAATATGGCTATTTCCTTATCAGTATAGTTGTTATTCTTCATTATGCTCATCACCTTTATCTATGGACCTACGCCATCTATCCTTATGGAGCAAATCATACATTACCGGTATGAAGAACAGTGTCAATACTGTGGAATAGGTTAATCCTCCCATTGCTGCAATTGCCAAAGGCTGCAGCATTTCTGCTCCCATTCCCACTCCAAGGGAAAGTGTTGACAGTCCCAGTATTGTTGTTATGGCTGTCATGAGTATTGGCCTCATTCTTGTCTTTCCTGCCTTAACCAGTGCTTCCTTCTTGCTCAGTCCTGAATCCCTAAGCTGATTTACATAGTCAATAAATACTATTCCATTGTTTACAACTACTCCGCTTAATACAAGGAATCCAAGCATTGATATAATGCTTAAATCATATCCTGTAGCAGCCAATGCCAAAAGCCCTCCGGTAAAGGCAAGAGGAATGGTAAACATTACTATAAATGGCGATAACAGGGATTGAAACTCTGCTACCATTATTAAGTATATAAATGCTATGGCCAGCAACAGCATGTAGGTTAAATCAGTCAGGGATTCCTTGATCATCTTGTTTTCACCTGAGAACTCAATTTTATATCCATCTGGCAAATTGTAGCTTTCCAGCTTCCTTTCAAATTCCCTGCTTACAAGACCTATATTGTGGTCCTTGTCAATATTGGCTGAAATGGCTATATACCTTTCCTGTGAATCCCTTCTGATGGACGCCAGCCCATAACCTTCTGTTATCTCTGCAATATCCCTAAGGTTTACTGTATTCTCTTCCCCATTGATATTTGCTTTTATAGTCAAATCCTCCAGGTCTTTTCTTTCTATGCTCTGCTTTTCTCCGTCTACTACAATTACAGGGAAGTCCTCATTATTTACAGTTAATGTAGTGGAAGTCTTTCCTTTAGACAGCTTGCTGTTTATGTCTGCAAATACTTGAGCAACAGTTAATCCCTTTTCCATTGCCTTTTCCTTATCAACTGTAATCCTCATCTCCATGGCTTCCTTATCTATTCCATCGGAAACATCTACTGTGCCTTCTATATCCTCCAGCATCTTAGCAATATCTTTGGCAATCTGCCTTAATGTATCAGTTTCCCTGCCCTTTATGATAACCTCTATTCCTGAGCCAATTAAGGAAGTCATATCCATGGCTGAAGTGTTTACCCTAACTTTACAGTTAAGGTCTTCTGTTGCCTTCACTATTTGCCTTTCAATTTCCCTGTTATTTCCTACAGCTTCATCTTCCAGTATTATATACAGGGACATAGAGTTATCATCTGAGTTTCCTGACATAAACCCTATCATGGCTCCACCCTGGAAAGCTCCTACAGTTTGTATTCCATCTATATCCATAATCCTTTCCATTACTGTATCGGTTATGGAATAGATGTCCTCTGAACTATCTTCAGGCAGTTCTATTGTAACAGACATTTGAGGGCTATCCATTTCAGGTATAAAGGATGAACCCATTGCATATGCAAAGTATGCGCTTATTCCAAGCATTACAACTACGAATATAATTGGTACAGCTTTATACTTCAGGCACCATCTCAAGGCTCTCTCGTAACTATTGAGAAATCTGTTAAACAGATTACGCTCCTTCTTCTTCGTTCTTTCCAGTATATTTGATGTTATTGCAGGTACTACAGTCAGGGCAACTATAAGGCTGGCAAACAGCGAGTAGGCAATTGTAAGACCCATATCAGTAAAGAGCTGCCTTGAAATGCCTTTGGTGAACACAATGGGCAGAAATACTACTGCTGTTGTCAGCGTAGAGCCTAACAATGCTCCTGCAATTTCCCTTGCTCCATGGATTGATGCTTCTACTGCTGACATTCCTTCGTCTCTTAAGCGATATATATTTTCAATTACAACTATTGAGTTATCTACCAGCATTCCTACTCCCAGTGCAAGCCCTGCAAGGGAAATAATGTTTATAGTAACCCCTGTAAAGTACATCATTGCTATGGCAAAAACTATGCTTATAGGTATGGATATGGCTATAATCAGCGTTGGCTTTACGTCCCTTAGGAATATTATAAGTACCAGTACAGCCAGAATTCCACCATATACCAGATTATTCAGTATGGAATCAATAACTATGTCTATATACATACCCTGATCCATTAGAGGGGTTATGGTCAAGCCTTCATGCTCTTTTGTAATTTCCTCTATTTTCTCACCTATGCTGTCTGATACTTCTGCTGTTGAGAAGTTGCTCTGCTTTTGCATTGTAAGTATTACTGCATCGTTGCCGTTTACCTTGGCATAAGTTTCCTTTGAATTGTCCTTGTATTCTATATCGGCAACATCCTTTAGATATATCTTTCCTACAACCTCCGTACCTGTATCAAAGAGCAGCAGTTCCTTTAACTCTTCAATGTCCTTAATCTTATCCCCTACTTTTACTATATAATCGGTATCGCCTTCAGAAACATATCCTGCTGGCATTGAAAAGTTCTGGGCTGTTAGAATTCCTGAAATCATCTCTTCAGTAATAACTCCGTCCAGGGAGGCCTTCTTGTATGCTTCTTCTCTGGCCTTTTCAAATTCAGCCATCTGCTTATCTAATTCTGCCTGGCCTGCTAATAATTCTTCCCTTGCCTTTGCTATTTGAGCCTCTAAAGCAGCCTTCCCTTCCTCAATCTGCTTTTCCTGCTGGGCAATTTCCGCCTTTTGAGCTTCAAGGGTAGCCTTTTGCCCATTAAGCTGGGCTATTTTACTGTTTACCATATCCAGGCCAGATTGGGTTTCAGCTTTATTTGCTTCAATTTCCTTCAGCCCTTCATTAATTCCCATTAAGTATACTCTTTGCTCTTCAGTTAGATTATCTCCCAGGCTTTCCAGCTGAGCCTTTGTTTTAATAAGCTCCTCCTCTTTTTCTACTATAGCTTTCATGGCATTTTCAAGCTCTTCCTTTGTCCTGAGGAGCTCTTCTTCTCCTGATTTCAGGGAGGACTCAAATGATTGAATCTGTTCCTTTCCTGCCTTAATGGCCTCTTCTCCCTCTTTCAGCTTTTTACTCTGTGTATTGTATTCAGAATCCAGTTTTGCCAATCCATCTTCAATCTGCTTCTTTGCTTCCAAAAGCTTATCCTCTGCTTCAGAAAGCTCTGCATCTATTGACGATAGAATCCTTTTATTCAAGGAATCGATTTTTTCTGAGTTAATCAAAACCTCAATGCTTTCCTCTACTAACCCGACTCCTTCTACCTGTGCAACTCCTTCTACGCTTTCAAGCTCCGGAATTACATCTTCCTTAACAAGCTTTGTGATTTCAGATAAATTCATTCCTTCTACATCTACAGATGCCACCATAACAGGCAACATATCAGGGTTTAGCTTCATTATCATAGGCGTACCTATGCTATCATTCCAATTGGGCTTAATCATATCCAGGCTGCTGTCAATTTCTATCATTGCTGAATCCATGTTTACCTTGTTGTTGAATTCAAGTATTACCATGGACATGTTTTCGCTGGATATGGAGCTTACATTTTCTATATTGCTGATGGTGGCCAATACCTGTTCAACAGGCTTTGTAACAACCATCTCCACTTCTTCAGGGCTTGCTCCCGGATATGTTGTTATTACAACTACATAGGGCAAATCAATACTTGGCATTAAATCCGTCTGCAGGTTCATAAATGATACTATTCCAAGTATGATTATTAATACTACTCCAACAAGTACTGTATATGGTTTTTTAACGCTGAACTTCGAAAGCATATTACTCCCCCTAATTCTAAGTCAGATTCCGACCGACCGGTCGGTCGCTACATAATATACTATACTATATTTTTTGTTATGTCAACGGGGTATTTTGAAGTACAATTAACAACAAAAATCCTATCTATCTTTTAAAGATAAATAGGATTTTTAATTTCATCACAAGGAGATGAAGCTATTCATTTAATTCATTGCTTAAGCTGGAAATAACATCGTCATTTTCCTCTCTTTCTATATCAATATCCGGTTTGCTTACCTTTTTGGTGTTCTTCAATGAGGGCACTCCATACTTGTTGTATTCATCCAGCATGTCGTAGTCCAGATATTGGCTGAACTCATAGACTAATATTGTCAATTCCTCTATGCTTATTTCATTTCTTTCGCATATCATTTCTATGTAATTCCGTATGTTGTTTGTTATGTTTGTCTTCAGGTATTTTCCTACTATTCCTAACTCCCTGCCGTATATCTTGGTCTTATTGATTATGTTTTCTATTTCATTTACATATCTTTGGACCCTTAGCATATTTTCACCACCTCTTAATTATTTTGCAGATTTATAAGATTATTATGCTTTATTATGCATTTCGTAGTA